>OIWP01000367.1_pt1 | contig 68007 bp, 59 predicted proteins | sample 1587661 | NCBI WGS metagenome assembly OIWP01 (sample SAMEA3888899, study PRJEB22519) | human gut metagenome | biome: human gut; feature: human-associated habitat; material: faeces | place: Denmark | collected 2010 | reverse complement strand
GAGCACCTGACTCTTAATCAGGGTGTCCAGGGTTCGAGTCCCTGATGGTGTACCAGGATTTCATACAGCGAGAGCTGATTGAGATATAGAGACGGAACATGGCCCGTTGGTCAAGTGGTTAAGACAGAGGCCTCTCACGCCTTTAACATCGGTTCGAATCCGGTACGGGTCACCATTTTTTCTCTTGACAGAGAGCGAAAAAGTGAATATAATGTTTGTTGCTGCGAACGCAGTTGCAATAGTTGGTGCTTATTAGGGCGAGGGTCCACCTGTTCCCATCCCGAACACAGAAGTTAAGCTCGCTTCTGCCCACGATACTTGGCTGGAGACGGCCCGGAAAAATAGGTAGCGCCAACACAAAGCGGACATCTTCGGATGTCCGCTTTTTTGTTTCGCTGCGGCGATTTAACAAGTCCGGCACGGTCTATGACCGTGCCGGACTTCAGAATGCAATATCAAATTTCAGCTTTTGCCGTGAATCTCACCGTGGCACTTGGGACAGGTGATCACAATGCGGCCTTTTCCGCGGGGGACCCGGCACACTGTGTGGCAGTTAGGGCAGGTGAAATATTTGTGCTCCTTATCCCGACTGCGGGACAGGACCCGGCGCATGGGGTACACCACCTTGCTCATGTACAGCGCGTTCTCTGCCCGGCGCTTGGACAGGTCCTTGGAAAACAGCCGGAACACCACCCATGCCGTTATCACCAGGGCGATGGAGGAAAGAATGGCATAGGCGGTTTTGTTCTTGATGAACAGGTTGACCACATCCAGGACAATGGCCGTCCATAGACTGGTGAGTCCCAGCTGATCCACGCCGTTGCGGCCATACATGAAACGGGCCATTGCATTGCCAATTTTTTGAAAGAAACTCATACAAATGCCTCAATCTGCCAAAAAAATGAAGTCCTTCCGGGAAAGGACACGATTATTTTACAGGAAACTGCGGCAAAGGTAAAGGCCTTCTTTGCAAAGTTCACAAAAAAGACACGATTTTTGCGGCTCAGACCGCCGGATGCGTCGGATCGGCCCTTTTCCTCGTTGCAATCCGACGAGCAGATTGGTATAATACATATGTATATCTATCTCCAATGGAGACCGGCAGGTATCCGCCCGCCGGCCTCCTATCTGAAAAGCGGCGGCCGGCGTCTCCTGTGGGGCGGGAGGGCTGCGCCGGGATGGCCGGAGAGCTTCCGGTCCCGGGCCGCTTGAGCCATCCTATGCCGTCTGCCGCTGCCCCGTCACCCCGAAAACAGAAAGGATCTTTTCCCATGATCAAAATCTCTCCCTCTATCCTGTCCGCGGATTTTGCCCACCTGGGCCGGGACATTGAAGCAATTTCCACCGCCGATTACGTCCATGTGGACGTGATGGACGGCCTGTTCGTGCCCAATATCTCCATTGGCATTCCGGTAGTCAAGTGCATCCGTCCCGTGACAAAGCTGCCTCTGGACGTGCACCTGATGATCGATCGGCCCGTGCGGTATGTGGACCAGTTCTGCGACGCCGGAGCGGACATCGTTACCTGCCATGTGGAGGCCGATAGCCAGGAGAACATCCTGGCCGCCGTTGATAAGATTCATGTCAAGGGGAAGAAGGCCGGCGTGGTGGTGAAGCCCAAGACCCCCGCCAGTGCGGTGCTGCCGTTTATCGACCGGGTGGAAATGATCCTGGTGATGACCGTGGAGCCCGGCTTCGGCGGCCAGAAATTCATGGCCGATATGATGCCCAAGGTCCGGCAGATCCGGGAGTATATCGACGCCATGAACCCCGGCTGCGAGCTGGAGGTAGACGGCGGCGTGGACCCCAATACCTGCAAGGTCTGCATCGCCAGCGGCGCCAACGTGCTGGTGGCCGGGTCCGCCGTATACAAGGCGGCGGACATCCCCGCCCGCATCCGGGAGCTCCGGGGCTGATTTTTGCGTAAAGGAAACGATGGACTATGGAATTTTTCCCCGCACCCCTTGAAAACCTGGTGGAGCAGTTTGCCCGGCTGCCGGGCATCGGCTCCAAATCTGCCCAGCGGCTGGCGTTTCATGTGTTGAACCTGCCCCAGGACAAGGCCCAGGCCTTTGCCGACGCCATTCTGGAGGCCAAGCGCAGCGTGACCCTGTGTCCCGTATGCCAGAATCTGACCAGCGGGGGCCTGTGCCCCATCTGCGCCTCTCCCAAGCGGGACGACACCACCATCTGCGTGGTGGCGGATCCCCGGGATGTGGTGGCCATCGAGCGCAGCCGGGAGTATAATGGCCGCTATCACGTGCTCCACGGGGTGCTGTCGCCCATGAACCATGTGGGCCCCGATGATCTGCAGATCAAGTCCCTGGTGGACCGGGTGGCCAAGGGAGGCATTCATGAGGTCATTATGGCTACCAATCCCGACACCGAGGGGGAAACCACGGCCATGTACCTGGCAAGGCTCTTAAAGCCCTTCGGCGTGAAGGTCACCCGCCTGGCTTACGGCATCCCCGTAGGCGGGCACCTGGAATTTGCCGACGACGCCACGCTGATGCGTGCCCTGGAAGGGAGACGGGAGCTATGAAGCGTCTGTTCTGCGGGATAATGGCCGGACTGCTGCTGTGCCTGACCGGGTGCGGCGCGCAGCCGGAGCCGGAGCAGCTGAGTCTGTTCGCCATGGATACCTATATGAGCCTGGCAGCCTACGGCGACGGGGCATCGGAGGCGCTGGCCGCCTGCGGCCAGGAGCTGAACCGTCTGGATGCGTCCCTGTCCCGGACCCGGGAGGGCAGCGAAATTTATACCCTGAACCGGCAGGGCAGAGCCGATGTGTCCCGGGAGACGGCGGATCTGATTGCCGATGCTGTGGCCCTGAGCCGGACCACCGGCGGGGCCTTTGACCCCACCGTGGCCCCACTGGTGACCCTGTGGGGCATCACCACCGACAGCCCCCAGGTGCCCCGGCAGGAGCAGATCGACGCCCTGCTTCCCCTGGTGGGGGTGGATCATGTGACGGCGGACGGCACCCATATCACCCTGGATCCGGGCTGCGCCATGGACCTGGGCGGCATCGCCAAGGGCTACGCTTCTGACCGGCTGGCGGATATTTTCACCCGATACGGGGTAGACAGCGCCCTGGTGAGCCTGGGGGGCAACGTGTACGCCCGGGGGACAAAGCCCGGGGGCGCTGCCTGGAGTGTGGCGGTGCAGCACCCGGAGCAGGACGGCTATGCCGCTATGCTCTCCCTGACCGACGCCTTCGCCGTCACCTCCGGCGGCTATCAGCGGTATTTCACCGGCCCGGACGGAACGGTGTATCAGCATATTCTGGACCCCAAGACCGGCTGGCCGGTGCAGGGGGACCTGCTGTCCGTCACCATTGTGGCGGATAACGGCACCATGGCCGACGCCTATTCCACGGCTCTGTATGTGATGGGCCGGGAGGCCGCCCAGGATTTCTGGCGGCAGAACGGCGGCTTTGATATGGTGCTCATCACCAAGGACGGGCAGGTGCTGTATACCCCCGGCCTGGCGGATAAACTGACGGAAACCGAGGGCAGCGGCTATGCGTATGCGTCCATCGAGCCCTGAGCTCCGGCCCACCTGGTGGGACGGACTGGCGGCGGCCATTGTGGCGGCCCTGGCCATTTTCACGGCGGCGTGGTATTACGGCGGCCTGGCCCGGTCCGGTCCGCTGACTGCCGCCATTGTCCACCGGGGGCAGGTGGTACAGACCGTGGAGCTGGACCGCCTTACAGAGGAGATGACCGTCACCGTGGAGGGGGACTATCACCTGACCATCCTCCTGGACAGAGACGGCGTCCGGGTGGCGGAGAGCGACTGCCCGGGCCAGGACTGCGTCCACACCGGCACCATCACCCGGGCGGGGCAGAGCATTGTCTGCCTGCCGGAGCAGGTGGTGGTGCAGCTTACCGGCGGTGGTGGAGGCGGCCCCGACGCGGTGCTGGGATAGGAGGGGCGGCATGAAGATATCTACCCGCCAGGTGGCCATGTGCGCGATGCTGACGGCCCTGGCTCTGGGCCTGAGCACCCTGGAAAACCTGTTTCCCGTGACGCTGTTCATTCCCCTGCCGGGGGTGAAGCTGGGCCTTGCCAATATCGTCACGGTGTTTGCCCTGTATCAGCTGGGGGCCGCTCCGGCCCTGTGCATTCTGGTGGCCCGGTGCCTGCTGGGCAGTCTCTTTGCCGGCAACGCCTCGGCCCTGCTGTTTTCCCTGCTGGGCGGCGTGCTGGCTATGCTGGTAATGATGGCCCTGACCCGGCTGCGGGGACTGTCGGTATACGGCGTGTCCATCGGCGGCGCGGCAGCCCACAACATCGGTCAGATGGCCGCGGCCCTGATCACCCTGGGGAACACTGCCGTCCTGGGTTACCTGCCGTTTCTTTTGGCGGTGTCCCTGTTTACCGGAGCCCTGACGGGCTTCGTGTCGGCCCTGCTGCTGCGGGCCATGAGCCATGTAAAGCTATCCCACGGAAGGAGCGCGGATAATGGATAAAAAAGACGAGATCATCCTCCAGCAGCTGGACGTGATCCGCTCCATGACGGAGCGGAACCTGCGCAGCATGAATGCGGATTTCTGGGGCACGCCCCTGTCCCCGGCGGACAAAACGCCGGAAAAGGCCCCGGATAAGACGCCGGAAAAGGCCCCGGACAAGAAGTCCGGCGGCCCGGAGCAGCAGACGGAGGCCCCGGAGCCGCTGCCCAAGGAGGACATGAAGGACCTGCTGGCGGAGCTGGACAGCTACATCGGTCTGCAAACCGTCAAGGAGGAGGTCCATAACCTGATCAACATGGCCTCCGTATACCAGCTGCGGCGGCAGCACGGCCTGCCCACCACGGACATGTCCCTGCACCTGGTGTTCACCGGCAATCCCGGCACCGGCAAGACCATGATGGCCCGGATGATGGCCCGCATCTATCGGAGCCTGGATATTCTGTCCCGGGGCCAGCTGGTGGAGGTGGACCGCAGCGGCCTGGTGGCGGGCTATGTGGGCCAGACGGCGCTGAAAACCCAGAAGGTCATTGAAAAGGCTATGGGTGGCGTGCTCTTTATCGACGAGGCCTATGCCCTCAACGGCAAGTCCGAAAACGACTTCGGACAGGAGGCCATCGACACCGTCCTCAAGGCCATGGAGGACCACCGGGACGACCTGGTGGTGATCGTGGCGGGGTATACGGACCTGATGGACAAGTTCATCCATTCCAACCCGGGCCTGGAGTCCCGGTTCAACCGATTTCTGCTGTTTGAGGATTATACTGCCGACGAAATGGTGCAGATCTTCGACATGCAGTGCAAAAAGGGGTGCTACCGGCTGACCGAGGACGCCCGCCCCCTGGTCCGGGACTATATCGCCGAGGAGTCGGCGGACGACAGCTTCGGCAATGCCCGGGGCGTCCGCAACCTGTTTGAACACATTCTGGTGGCCCAGAACAACCGCCTGGCCGCCATGGAAAACGTTACCCGGGAGGATCTGACTGTCATTACGGCAGACGACGTTCTCCGCGCCCGGGGAAAGGTAGATTGATATGAAACGACTGACTGCGGGGCTGCTGGCCCTGATGCTGCTGTCCCTTCTGTCCGGCTGCGGGAAAAAGGAACAGTGGAGTGTGGATAACTTTTTCCTGTCCGACGACGGCACCACGTATTCTGTCAGCTATCGCCACGACGACGGCACCCAGGAGCTGATTGCCGAGATGGGCAGCTATCCCCAGCCCCTGACCATCGTGTCCGGGAAGCTGTATTTTGTCCGGGGCGGCAGCATGGTGGCCGTGGACCTGAAGGACCCCACCCAGCGCCAGACCATCACGGAGCCGGGGCTGTCCGGCCTGTCCATCGGCTGGATCGACCAGGAGGCCGTGTACTGCCCCCTGACCACCGACACGGAGAAATGCTACCGGGTGGCTCTGGACCTGTCGTCCAGCAGCCGGATGACCATTCCCCGGGAGCACCGGCCCACGGACTATGACGCGCTGCTGGACCGGATCTACGCTGCCGTGGGGGCTATCGATAACCGCATTGCCCTGCGGACCCTGCGGGCCCGGTACTCCGAGACCGGCAGCCTGACCTCCCTGGAGATGACGGTCTGGTCCCTCCAGGAGGAGACGTATTCTCTGAACAGCTGGGCCGATGTACATGTATCCGTCCAGCGCAGCGGCAGCAGCTTCACCGTTTCTGCCCAGGACCAGCACCGGCCCCTGCCCATGGATTCCGACACCGTGGCGGCTATGCTGTCGGTGCAGCAGTGGGCGGAGACTATGCAGGCCATGGACCAGGCGGACTTGTGGGCCGGTCAGCTCACCGGCCAGCCCCTGTACTATGAGCTGACGTATCACGCCGCCGAGTATGAGGCCGCCGTGGCGGCAGAGTCCGTGCCCTGCCTGCACCCCGACGGCACGGCGGCTCAGCTGCCCCAGGGCAGCCTTCTGGTGCTGGCCCAGTGTTATGACCGGGGCGACGCCAACATCACCCTCACCGATGCCAAGGGCCTGTCCGTGGGCGCGCTGCGGGTTGTGGTCCCTGCCGCGTAAAATCCGACATCCGGAAAAATCCCCGCCTGGCGCGGGGATTTTTCTCTTTTCTTTTGGCGTGTCCTGTGGTATACTTTCCGGCGACAGGGACCCGACCTGTCCAAGCGCCGCAAGGCGTTCGTTCGGCCCGGCGGGGCCGTTCTCTAAACAAAACATGGGAGGTACCACATGAAAAACAAAAACACGCAGAAGCTGACCCTGGCCGCCATGGTGGCGGCCGCCTACGCCGTGCTGTCCCTGCTGGGGGCGGTGTTCGGCATCACCTACGGACCCATTCAGGTGCGCTTTTCCGAGGCACTGTGCCTGCTGCCGTTCCTGTTTCCGGAGACGGCCTGGGGCCTGGGCGTGGGCTGCCTCATCGCCAACCTGTTCAGCCCCTATGGAGTGCTGGATATTGTGGTGGGGTCCCTGGCCACCCTTATTGCCGCGCTGATCACGTCCAGATGCCGCAATGTCTGGCTGGCCGCCCTGCCGCCGGTGGCGTGCAACATGGTGCTGGTGGGGGCGGTGCTGGCCTATGAGCAGGCCGGGACCTCTGCCGCCTTCTGGCCCGCCTATGGGCTCAACGCCGCCACCGTGGGCGCCGGCGAGGCCATCGCCTGCCTGGTGCTGGGGGTGCTGCTGGTGAAGCAGCTGCCCAGGATCCCCTATTTCCGGGACCGGCTCCAATCCAGATAAACAGAATAAACAAACAGACCGGCCGCCCCCATGGGCGGCCGGGTTTTGATGGAGTCAGTCAGGTATTGTCCCGGCTGATGGGCCGACGGTGCAGCAGGGCCCGGAGGTCCTTGCCGTTGAAGGGGATCAGGGGATAGAGATACCCCTTTCCCACCAGGGGACGGGTGGAGGCGATCATGGCCACCACACCGATGATGCCGCCGATAAAGCCCCACCAGTCAAAGAAGTAAATCAGCAGCAGCAGCGCCATGCGGCACAGCTTCACGGCGTAGCCCATCTCATAGCTGTGCTGGGCATAGTTGGCGATGGCCACAAAGGCCATGTATACCAGCACCTCCGGCACCAGCCACCTGGCCTGCACCGCAAAGTCTCCCAATATCAGGGCTCCCAGCATGCTGAAGGAGTTGCTGAGCACGTCCGGCGTGTTCAGGGACGCCAGCTTCAGCACGTCGATGATCAGCTCCACCAGCAGCAGCTGCAAAATCAGGGGCACATAGTATTCATCCCCGATCAGCAGAAAACGCAGACTCTCGTGGAGCTCCTCCGGGTCCTTTACCAGCAGGAACCACAGGGGCGTCACAAACAGCGTCAGAAGCAGCACGATCATCCGCACGATCTGCAAATACGACCCTACCAGGGGCGGGAAGTAATAGTCGTTGATTTCCTCGGCAAACCGGAACAGGGTGCAGGGAAACAGCATCACCGATGGGGTGTTGTCGATCATCAGCACCACGTCTCCCTCCATGATGGACGCCGTGGCCACGTCGGGGCGCTCGGTATACCGGGTCTTGGGGAAGGGATTCCACCATTGGGACGGGGCGATGGCCTCGGCAATGCTCTCCTGGCTCATGGAGATGGAGCTGATCTGCATATGGCGGAGCTTGCCCCGCAGCTCCTCCAGCAGGGCCGGGTCCGCCTTGTCCGCCAGATAGCACAGGGCCACGTCGGCGTGGGACCGTCCCCCTACCTTCAGCCCCTCCAGGGTCAGCTGGGGATCCCGGATGCGGCGGCGCAGCAGGGCAGCGTTTTTCATGATGCTCTCCACAAAGCCGTCGTGGCTGCCCCGCAGCACCTTGCTGGTGTCCGGCTCCTCGATGCCCCGCAGGGGGAATTGCTTGGCGTCCATCAGCACGCCGCCGGGGTAGCCGTCGATGACCAGCAGGGTCTTGCCGGAGAATACCGCCGTCACGGCCTTGTCCATGTCCGTCTCCGCCTCCGCCTCGGACACGGTGACGTACTGCGCCACGAAGGTCTCCAGCGTACCGATGCCGTTCAGATCCCGGATGGGCAGCCATCCGGAGATGGCCCGCTCCAGCACCGCGTCGTCGGCATAGCCGTTCACCACCCACAGCCGGGCCCGGCGGCCCCCGACGGTCAGGCTGCGGCCCACCATATCGAAGCTGCGGCCCACGCCCAGCCGCGCATCCAGCTCCTCCGTCCGGCGGAGGAAGGCGTCCTGCACGATCTTCACCTGCTGCACCCCCAGAATACGGAAAAATGACTTGCCAAAAGACCTTGGCTCTCCCTTTGGTAGAGCTGTCGGCGCAGCCGACTGAGAGGGCTTGCAAGCCTTTTATTCCAAAAGGGCAAAGCCCTTTTTTGACAGGTATATTATCCCGTATTTTTGCGGGATTTATTCTTGCGGTAGGGGCCGGAGCGTGGCATAATAGAAACAAATCCAAATTTCCCGCAAAGGGGGCCGTGCTATGACGAGAAAACGAATCCGCCAGATGAACGCCGCACTGCTGCGGCGGCTTTCCCGCCGCCCGGCGGCGGAATACCTGGCCGGCCGGGAGGACCTGGTGCAGCAGCTGGTGGGCGAGGGGTATTTCCAGCGCTTTGTGCCGCTGATGGCGGACCGGGTATCCTGCGCCGGGGCTCTGGACCTGTGCCGGGAGGACCTGGAGCGGCTGGACGGCCCGGAGCCCCGGGAGGGCTGGCTGCCTTACTGCTACGGCTTTGCCCGGCGGCTGCTGTTTCCGGAGAAGCACGGGGACCGGTCCCACGGAGCCGGGGCGGTGTTTTTCCTGTCGGTTTTGCAGGTGCTGCTGGACGCGGAGCGGGAGCTGCGGGACTATGACCCCGCCTGGGACTTTGCTCCCCCGGCCCCGGAGGAACTGACGGACTGCCCTGCTGCCGCCCAGTTCGGTCAGATGCTGCGGCTTTGGAAGCGGGAATATGTGTATGAAATGATGCGCCTGGGCCTGGAGGTGACGCCCTATCGGACCCTGGAGCACATCGTGGGAGTCCACCATGTGGCCGTCACCGCCGGACGGGCCCTGCGCCGGGGGGGCGTACCCCTGGACCTGGCCCTGGTGTCCGGCAGCGCCATCGGCCACGACATCGGCAAATTCGGCTGCCACCCCGGAGAGCGGGTGCCATATCTGCACTACTATTACACGGACCAGTGGTTCCGCCGCCGGCGGATGACGGATATCGGCCATGTGGCCGCCAACCACTCCGTGTGGGACCTGGAGCTGGACTATCTGTCGGTGGAGTCTCTGCTGCTGATCTACGCCGATTTCCGGGTGAAGCAGACCCGGGACGATCAGGGCCGGGAGGTGACGAAGATCTTCTCTCTGGCGGAGGCCTTCGACGTGATCCTGTCCAAGCTGGACGCCGTGGACCAGGCCAAGCGGCGGCGGTATGAGCTGGTGTATGCCCGGCTGTACGATTTCGAGCAGTTCATGGTGTCCCGGGGGGTGGATGTGACCCTGGGAGGCAGGGACACACCGCCTCTGCCGGAAAAGCACACCGCCCTGATGACGGACCGGGAGGCCCTGACGGCCCTGACCCTGCAGTGTGTGGGCCACAACATCGACCTGATGCATCGGCTGACGGGCCAGCGGAGCTTTGCCTCCCTGCTGGAGCAGGCCCGGGGCGAGACCAACTGGCGGCGGCTGCGGGCCTATCTGGGGGTGTTCGAGTCCTACTCCCTGTATCTGCACATTCCCCAGAAGGTGCAGACCCTGGCCTTTCTGTATGAGCTGCTGATGCACCGGGAGGGGGACATCCGCCGCCAGGCGGCGGCGCTGATGGGCGAGATCATCGCCGGGTTCCACGCGGGCTATGCCAAGGAGCGTCCGGCGGACAGCCGCTCCGACGCCGGCGTGCCCACGGACCTGGACCAGTGGAAGCTGTACCTGCAAAAGATCATCTACCCGGACCACAAGCTGATGCCCCAGCACCGGCGGTGGATCCGCTATACCCTGAAATTCGCCGTGGGCTCTCTGCTGCAGCGGTGCCCGGGCCGGGAGGAGCGGTTCCTGGCTCCCTTCTTCGCCTATTACCGCCATCCGGACCAGCTGGAGGACGACGTGGCCTTCCAGCTGCTGGACACGGCGGCGGGACTGCCGCTGCCGGCCCTGACCCGGTCCCGGCAGGAGCTGCTGCTGCGGTTTGCCCAGGGACTGTGCCAGCGGGAGGACATCACCGTCCGGGCAGGCTCCATGCTGCTGGTGGACCGGCTGCACCGGCTGGATCCCGGCAGCCGCCGCCCGCTGCGTATCCTGCAAAGGATCGACTGCCGGGGAAGCGCGTCCCTGGAGCTGCTGCGCTGCCGGATCATGGAGGGCGGCGTGCCGGAGCCCTTGCCGGAGCAGGTAATCTCCGACATTTTCCTGGACAACCTGAAAACCGCAACCCCCTGGATACTGAAGCAGGTGAACATCCGCCTGCTGGAGGACTACGCCGCCCGGGAGGACGGACCGGTGCTGCACATCGCCACGCACCTGTCCAACCTCATCAAGGTCAGCGACCGGGTCACGGTGCGCCACAGCGCCGGAAACGCCCTGCTGGCCCTGGCCCCCCGGCTGACGGTGGACCAGCGCAACGAGGTGTCCGTGGAGCTGTCCCGGGGCCTGGAGCTGGGGCAGCAGGAGTTTGCCAAGTATATCCCCGACTATCTGGGCCGCTTTGCCCTGTGGCTGCCGCCGGCCCAGCTGGAGGAGCTGCTGGCGGACCTGAGCCAGACCCTCAACGCCGCATCGGTGCGGATGGTGGCCTCGGCCCTGGACACCGTGGGCGTGATTTATGAGGAATACGACACCTACCGGGCCCGGTTCCCGGAGGAGCCGGAGGCCTACCGCAGCCGCCGGGAGCGGCTGCTGGGCATGCTGATGAAGCGTCTGGCCGGCAGCGACGGCGGCGCCCGGCAGGAGGCCATGTTCGTCCTGGGCCGCCGGGTGTTCGGCTCCGGCAGCCTGGGCGAGCATGAAAAGCGCCAGGCCTTTCTGCTGACGGAGCAAAAGCTGCTGGAGACCTGCTATGAGGAGGCCGAGGACGCTCTGACCTTCTACTATCGGGCGTCCATGCTGGGGCGGGTGTACCGCTTTATGACGGAGCAGCGCCTGTTCCACGGGGGGTTCCCCTTTGAGGAGCCCCGGCCCATCGCCTTTTTCCCCGGCACCTTCGATCCCTTCACCCTGTCCCACAAGGGCATCGTCCGGGCCATCCGGGACCGGGGCTTCGAGGTGCTGCTGGCCATCGACGAATTTTCCTGGTCCAAGCGGACCCAGCCCTACCGCATCCGCCGCCGCATCGCGGCCATGTCCGTGGCCGACGAGTTCCACGTTCACATTTTCCCGGAGGACTTCCCGGTGAACATCGCCAACCCCGGGAATCTCCGGTGCCTGCGGGAGGCCTTTCCCGGGCGGCCTGTGTCCATCGTGGTGGGCAGCGACGTGGTGGCCCATGCCTCATCCTATCAAAAGCCCGTGGAGCCGGACTCCATCCACACCTTCGACCACGTGATCTTCCGCCGGGAGGAGCTGGGCGGCCCGGTGGACTACGGCTGCATCCGGGGCCGGGTGGTGGAGCTGACACTGCCGCCTCAGCTGGAGGAGATCAGCTCCACCCGCATCCGGGAGGCGGTGGACGCCAACCGGGATATTTCCCGGCTGGTGGACCCGGCGGTGCAGGACTTCATCTATCGCCGGGGCCTGTATCTGCGGGAGCCCCAGGACAAGCCCATGCTGCAAACGGAGGACCTGGAGTTCTCCGTATCCCAGCACCCGGCGGAGGAGCTGCTGCCCCTGCTGCGGGAGCTGGGGCCCGACGGCTCCGCCGTGGCCCGGGCGGTGTCTGAGTCCGGCGACCAGGCGGTGCTGCTGCACCGCAGCGGCCAGACCTGCGTTCTGGGGGCCGTTACCTTCCGGTGTCTGGACTCTCAGATGCTGTTCTCCCGGCTGAAAAGCCCCGCCCTGACGGGTTTGGTGCGTCAGAGCACCGGGGGCCGGGCCCTGCTGGTATCGGGCCTGCTGGTGCCCCGGGGGGAACAGCAGGAGGAATTCGGCCAGCTGCTTTTGACGGAGGTCCTGACTCTGGCCCTGAGCCGGGAATACGCCTATGGACTGTATGTTCCCCTGGAGGGGGCGGCATCGACCTTTGCCCGGCAGCTGATGCTGCGCCAGGGCTTCGTGCCGGTTTCCGGCGGGGAACGGGACGCCCTGGCCGTGGATATGCGGCGGCCCCTGGTGCTCAGCCGCAACGTGGACACCGCCATCAAGCAGCCCCTGGCGGGGCGGCCCGCCGTGGCGGCGGCGGTGTCTGCCGCCCGCATCCGCTTGCAGGAGGCCTTGACCCGGCTGTATCCCGGCGAGCTGGTGCTGAGCCTCAGCGCCGGGGTTATCTATCACCGGCTGCTGCATCGCATCACCCGGCGCAACGGCGTTCCGGCGGAGCCGGTGACGCCCCGCCGCCTGGGGCCGGATATCTGCGTGCCCTACGGCAAAATTCTTCGCGGCGTGGCAGTGCCCAACACCGTCACCAAGACCCTGCGCACCGACAAGGTGTACGAGCCGGACCTGTCCGCCTATTCCATCGAGGCATATCCGGACTACTCGCCGCTGGCGGATCAGGTCCGCACCATCCGGGCCTTTGACCGGCCCGTGATCCTGGTGGACGACATGCTCCACGACGGCAAGCGTATCCGCCGTCTGGCCCCGCTGCTGCGGCAGACCCATACCCAGGTGGATCAGGTGCTGGTGGGCTATCTTACCGGCATGGGCAGGGACCTGATGGAGCAGCTGGGCTATCCCGTGGACAGCATCTACTACCTGCCCAACCTGCGCCGTTGGTTTGTGGAATCCACCCTGTATCCCTTCATCGGCGGCGACACCGTCCGGCGGCCGGGGCGTCTGCCCGGCGGGCTCCAGCCCTCGGTGAACCGCATCCTGCCCTACGCGTCCCCGGAGCTGCCGGATGTGGACGGCGGAGCCGTGTGGCAGCTGAGCCTGTGCTGCCTGGAAAATGCCCGGGACATTCTGCTGGCTCTGGAAACGGAGTACCGGAGCCTGTACGCCCGGAACCTGACCCTGGCCCGGCTGGGCGAGGCGGTGATCCTGCCTCTGTGCCCGGACAAGGGGCCCTGCATGACCTATGACCTGACCCGCGCCGCCTCCACCTATCTGGACGGAGACATTGAGCAGCTGCGGCGCATGAGATAAGGAGATGTCCCTATGTATCACTACTATACCTATGACGGCCGCACCCTGTGCAGCGCCGGGGCCCTGCCGTACCCGGAGATATCCGCCCTGCCGGAGACGGGAGAGGTGCTTTGGGTGTTTCATCGGCCTCCCCTGGCCGGGCGGGACACCTTCCCGGTAACGGACCCGGCCCAGCTGACGGAGGAGGAGGGGGTGGCGTCCCTGTGTACCGCCCCGTGTCCCGAGGATGTGCCCCCGGCGCTGCTGTCCGCCATCCGGGCGGGGCGGGTCCGGGCGGCGAACGGGTCCCACCCCCGGCTTGAGGAGCTGCTGGCTCCTGTGTCCCGGCCGGAAAAGGTCCGGGTGAACCTGCTGGCCCTGGGCGATGTGGGCAGCACCCTGCTGCTGGGCCTGCGGCTTATGGGCGGGGACGTGATCTCCTCCATCGGCATCTGCGACCTGCGGGAGGGGGTGGCCCGGCGCTGGGAGTTCGAGCTGAACCAGATCCAGCTGCCGGGGCCCTATGACGCTCTGCCGCCGGTGGAGATCGTGCCTCCGGAGCGGCTGTTCGACGGGGATGTGTTCCTGTTCTGCGCGTCCCGGTTCGTACCGGACACGGCGGTGAAAACCGGCGACGTGCGCATGGCTCAGTATCAGCTGAACCGGGAGCTGGCGGCCCTGTATGCCCGCAAGGCCCGGGAGGCCCGCTATCGGGGGCTGTTCTGCGTGGTCAGCGACCCGGTGGACCCCCTGTGCCGGGCGGTGCTGACGGAGAGCAACCGCGCTCCCGGCGGCGGGATGGACTATCAGGGCCTGCTGACCTGCCAGGTCCGGGGCTTCGGCCTGGGGGTCATGAACGCCCGGGCGGCTTACTACGCCCGGCAGGACCCCCGCTTTGCCTCGTTCCTGACCGATGGGCGCACCTTCGGCCCCCACGGGGAGGACCTGGTGGTGGCCAACTCCATCGACCGCTATGACGACGGGCTGTCCCGTCTGCTGACGGAGCGGACCGTCCACGCCAACCTCCAGATGCGGGAGATGGGCTTCAAGCCCTATGTGGCCCCGGCCCTGTCCTCCGGAGCGCTGAGTCTGCTGCTGTGTCTGCGGGGCCAGTGGCACTGCTCGTCCACATACCTGGGCGGCGTGTTCATGGGGGCCCGGAACCGGGTAACGGCGGCGGGCACGGAGCTGGAGCGTCTGCCTCTGCCCCGGCAGCTGCAAGACCGCCTGCAAACCACTATGGACCGCCTGCGGGCCATTGACTGACGGAAAGGGGGCGTGAGCCATGTCCATCACGGTACTGTTGCCGGAGAACCTATACAGCGCCCCGCTGCGGGCCCTGCTGGAGCCGCTGCTGCCTCCGGGCAGCGTCATCCGCCGCCCGGAGGACGGCATGGAGGACCTGCAGAACCGGCGGCTGCTGTTTGCTGTGGCCCTGGACCCCAGCGGCTGCAACCTGGCCTATTATGGGATGCTCCGGACCCTGCGGGGCAGCGATACTCTGCTGCGGGGCAGCGTGGCCGGGGTCATCGTCACCGGCGTGGGAGAGTTTTACACCAAGGACGTGGCCCGGGACATGGTGTTTGCTGCCAATCAGGCGGGCTGCGCCTTTCTGGGCCGCCCACTGGTGGAGGCCACCGGCTCCCTGCGGAATTTCCGCATCCAGGCCCAGATCGGCGGCGTGGACGAAAAAACCGCCTTCCGCCTGGCGGTCCGGGAGCTGATTGCCCGGCTGGACGGGTGGCGGCCCCTGCCGCCGGTGCGGCGGGTGCTGGCCCTGCACGCCTCCCAGTGCAGCACCTCCAACACCCTGGCCCTGTGGGAGCTGGTGAAGGCGGCTCTGCCGCCGGAGATAGCCGTGGAGGAGGTGGGCCTGCGCAACGGCACCGTCCCCGACTGCAACGGGTGCAGCTATACCGCCTGTCTCCACTTCGGGGAGCAGGGCAGCTGCTTTTACGGCGGCCCCATGGTGGAGGAGGTGTATCCTGCCGTCCGCCGGTGCGACGCCCTGGTGATGCTGTGCGCCAACTACAACGACGCCCTGTCCGCCAATCTCACTGCCTGCGTCAACCGGCTGACGGCCCTGTTCCGCCAGACCCGGTTTTACGACAAGCGCCTGTTCGGCCTGGTGGTGTCCGGCTATTCCGGCGGCGACCTGCTGGCCCGGCAGCTGATCTCGGCCCTGAATATGAACAAGTCCTTTTTCCTGCCGCCCCACTTCTGCCTGCTGGAGACCGCCAACGAGCGGGGGAGCCTTCTGCACCTGCCCGGCATCCGGGACACTGCCGCCGCCTTTGCCCGGGAGATGGCAGAGTGATGGGCTGCGCCTACGCCGGGGCCTTTGCGGGCCGGGGACGGCGCTTTGGCTGGATTTTGAATCCTTGAAAGCTGGTGACACAATGCCCCTTATCATCGTTCGCAACGATATCACGAAAATGCCCGTGGACGCCATCGTCAACGCGGCGAAGGAATCCCTGCTGGGCGGAGGCGGCGTGGACGGCTGCATCCACCGGGCGGCGGGGCCGGAGCTGCTCCAAGAGTGCCGGCGGCTTGGCGGCTGCAAAACCGGCGAGGCCAAGATCACGAAAGCCTACCGCCTGCCGTGCCGCTACATCATCCACACCGTGGGTCCCGTGTGGAACGGCGGAAAGTGCGGCGAGCGGGAGCAGCTGGCCTCCTGCTATCGGACGAGCCTGGCGCTGGCCCAGGCGCACAACTGTGAGACAGTGGCCTTCCCGCTGATCTCCTCCGGCGTTTTCGGCTATCCCAAGGACCAGGCGCTGCGGGTGGCGGTGGACACCATCAGCGAATTTCTGGCTGAAAACGACATGACGGTCTATCTTGTGGTTTTCAGCCGCGCGGCGTACCAGATCGGCAATAAGCTGTTTGCTGATATCGCCGCCTACATCGACGACCACTATGTGGACGCCCACACCGATTCCCGCCGGGAGCGGATGCGCCGGATGGGCGTCGTCGAAAGCCGGATGCTGACCGCCTACGAGGACGCGCCCATGGCGACCTCCGGGCTGGACGAGGCGCTGGCGCATCTAGACGCCGGGTTTTCGGAGACGCTGCTGAAGCTCATCGACCGCAGCGGCAAAAAGGACGCCGAGGTCTACAAAAAGGCCAATGTGGATCGCAAGCTGTTCTCCAAGATCCGCAACAACCCGGACTATAAGCCCTCCAAGCCCACGGCGGTGGCCTTCGCCATCGCCCTGGAGCTGAGCCTGCCGGAGACCCGCGACCTCATCGCCCGGGCGGGCTACGCCCTGAGCCCCAGCAGCAAGTTTGATGTGATCATCGAATATTTCATTGGGCGGGAAAAGTATGATATTTTTGAAATAAACGAGGCGCTGTTTGCCTTTGATCAGAGTTTGCTGGGAGCGTGAGGAAAATATATTTTCACAACAAGGAGCATACCACCATGACTTTTATCTGCTATCCCAAATGCACCACCTGCCAGAAGGCGCAGAAGTGGCTGGACGAGAACGGCATCTCTTATACATTCCGGGACATCAAAATGGAAAATCCTACTTATGAAGAGCTGTCTGCGTGGCATCAGCGCAGCGGCCTGCCGCTGAAAAAGCTTTTCAACACCAGCGGTCTGCTATACAAATCTATGGGGCTAAAGGACAAGTTGCCCGAAATGAGCGAGGATGAGATGCTGAAGCTCCTTGCAGCAGACGGGATGCTGGTTAAGCGCCCGCTGCTGGTGGGCGATGACTTCGTGCTGGTTGGTTTCAAGGAAATCGAGTGGGAGAACCGTCTGAAAAAATAAAGAAGAGGTGAAACACCATGGATATACAACGAGCAAAAGAACTGCTGACGGTTTTGGCGGACGGCGTTGACCCCTTGACCGGCGAGGTCTTGCCGGACGACCATGTATGCAACAAAGGCGAGATCGTTCGCGCACTGAACTGCGCCGTGGAGGAACTGTCCCGCAGACGGAAAAAACCGCTGCCCGAAAACAATGGAAAACCTTGGACGGAGGAACTGGACGATGAGCTATGCCGCTTGTTCGACGGCGGTATGAAAAAGAAAGACCTCTGTACGCACTTTGGCCGTACCTCCGGCGCGATCGAGTCCCGGTTAGAGCGGCTGGGGAAACTGTAAAGCTGCAAAAATGTAACATAAATGTCGCCCCACAGGCGACCAAACCCTCCTTCGGCCGCGCTACAATGTAAGCACAGACAAACGAAGGAGGGTTTTCGTTATGACAGAATTGGTTTTCATCCTGGACCGCAGCGGCTCCATGTCGGGGCTGGAGGCGGACACCATCGGTGGCTTCAACTCCATGATCGCAAGGCAGAAGCAGGCGGCGGGGGAGGCGTTGGTCTCCACGGTGCTGTTTGACAACGACAGCACGGTCATCCACGACCGCCTGCCCCTTGCCAAGGTGCCGCTCATGACGAAAAAGGAGTATTTCACCCGGGGCTGCACGGCGCTGCTGGACGCCGTGGGTGGGGCCATCCACCACATCGGCAACATCCACAAGTACGCCCGCCGGGAGGACGTGCCGGAAAAGACCCTGTTCATCATCACCACCGACGGCTACGAAAACGCCAGCCGCCGCTATAATTACGAGACGGTGCGGCGCATGATCCAGCGTCAGAAGGAGAAGTACGGCTGGGAGTTTCTGTTCCTGGGTGCCAACATCGACGCAGCCAGGGAGGCGGCACGCTTCGGCATCGGTGCGGACCGCTCGGTGAACTACAAGTGCGACGAGGAGGGCACGGCGCTGAACTATGAGGTCATCAGCGCTGCCGTGTGCAGCGTCCGGTCGGCCCAACCTCTCAGCGCCGACTGGAAACGCCGCATCGACGAGGACGTGCAGAAAAGAGGGAGGTAAGCGTATGTTTGGAGCGATCATCGGCGATATTGTCGGCTCAAGATTTGAGTTTGACAACTGCAAATCCAAGGAGTTTGAGCTCTTTACCAACACCTGCGACTATCCTCCTTGATATAGTCTCTGTGCATACGTCCCCACCAACCAATAGGTCTGTTTTCATCCGGTAAGCGAATATCGGGAATGTAGTAATCACCGCAACGGATATAGTTCAATTCCTGCATCATATGTACCTCCAATAAGATTCAAACATTCTGTTTAAAGATAGAAAAAGGCGATACCTGGTTGTGAAAACCAAGTATCGCCAATTTTTCTTGTCGCACCCCTGTACGGCAGCTACCTTATGCCAGTAATATTCTCATACTGTCTTATTGGAAGCTACCTTGATGCAGTACCCTTATTCTCCTGCATCAAAGGGCACCTATTATCTACTCTTGTCAACCCGGCAGAAATTACCCGCCGATAGGCATTTTGTCCTTTTCAGTGACGATGAATTCAGGACGCTTTCCTTTTGAAAATAGGGGTAACCATAGACCCATCAGCCTTCTTAAGTCCAATGCCAGTGACGATTGACAGCATGTCGAACACAAAACACAGCCAAATAAACGGCATATAGAAGAAATATTCATAAGGCGTAACACCTAATGTAGCCGTGATAAACGCTCCCGTATTTCCCCAAGGAATCAATGGGCAGACAACGGTGCCGCCATCCTCCATCATTCTGGAAAGATTCAGTCTGGAATACCCCATTTCATCCATAGCGTCCGCCGCCAATTCGCCTGTAACAGGCATCGTGACAAAATAGGAAGTTGTTGCCACAAGCAGGACCGGTTGCATAATGAGTGCCAATACCATAAACTGCGTAGGCGTCTTCGCAACCTTTTTGACCGCCTCAAATATGGCATTTACGCTGCCCGACGCTCTCATTGGCGCTGCAAAAATTGCCGCAGACAATATCAGGCCAATGGTATCCAGCATGCTCACAATGCCGCCCCGGTTTACCAGAGTGTTGACGATAGGAATGCCAGTCTCCATGGAAACGCCTTTACTCATCGCGTTAAGCATTTCTATCGGATCCGCACCCTGCGTCACAATACCAATAATAAAAGCGACAACAATTCCCGCTCCAAACGTAGGAATTGCAGGTTTTTTCATCAGGACCAACACCAGTACTACAATCGGAGGCAGCAGGGTTAAGAGACTTAAATTAAAGGAGGCGTCAAGCCCGGCGAGAATCTCATCATAATCCACACCAGATATCGCTCCACCCTTAAACCTGAAACCCAACACGAAAAACAGTACTAACGAAACGAGCATCGCCGGAACAGTCGAATAGTACATATGCTTGACATGATCCAACAAATTCACTCTCGCGCACGAGGCCGCCAACACTGTGGAGTCAGACAGAGGAGACATTTTGTCGCCAAAAAACGATCCAACCACAATGGCGCCGGCAGTCATCTCTATAGGAATTCCCAGCCCCATGGCCACACCCAAAAGTGCTACGCCCAGAGTGGAAACAGTTCCCCAGGAAGTACCCGTGCAAACTGACATCACGGAGCACAAAATACACGATAAGAACAAAAACTGCCCCGGAGCCAGCAGCTTCATTCCATAATAAGTCATGGTTGGAATTGTTCCGGACAAAATCCATGAAGCAACCATCATACCAATTACAATGAGCAAAACAATGGGCATTGCCGTCGATTTGATTCCCTCGGCAAATTTGCTCTCAATATCCTCCCACTTGAAGCCCCAAATCATGCAAATGATTCCACCGATTGCACCGGAAAGCATCAAGGTAGTTTTCGTATCTACACTAAATACAATTTTGCAAACAACGATTACCAGCACTGCCGCAAACAAAAGGAGTAGTCCCTGTTTTGCAGTTACCTTCTCTCCCGCTTCTTTCTTTTTCATTTTGAATTCTCCTCCGTTTTTTGAATCCGAACACTTCATTTGTGATCGCTCGCAGTATCACCGATTTTTTGATATCTTTTTTAGAAATCAAAAAGACTCATCACACAACACCGCAAATTTCGTACATCTGTCTACTACATTTCTCATCTCCCCGCCACGAGCATATTTTGAATCTTGCCGCACATGGTTTTTCAAACCGACATCTCGGTGGCTGCCTTTTTTCTGCCTACATTATTCTTTTGAAAAAACAAACTCCCCATTTACCATTGTCTTCAGTACAGCGACATCTTGGATCTTCTGCGCGTCAATTTGAAAAATGTCATCAGAAAGTACCACCAGATCCGCATATTTACCCACTTCAATCGTTCCTTTTTTGTTTTCCTCAAAAGTCAAATACGCGGCCTTTGACGTAAACAATGCCACAGCATCTTTTATATCAAGGCACTCCTGCGGACAGTGACATTCATGATTCTCCGAATGTATCCGCTGTCTCGTAACTGCGCAGAAAATATTCTCCAAAACGTTAAACGACTCAACCGGTGCGTCTGAGCCGCCGCCCGTGTGAATCCCCATGTCCTGCATGGTTTTCCACATATATGTATGCTGCGCACGCTCTTCGCCTAGACGGTCCGTGAGCATATCCAGATCCGAAGACAGAAAAACCGGCTGAATATACGCAATAATATTCGCGTCTCTTACTTTTTTCAGCAGATCATCATCTGTTATCTGAAAATGAACAATACCGTGGCGATGATCGTTTCTCGGGTTTTCCTTCAATGCCGCAATATACGCATCCGCCACGATATCCGCCGCCTTATCTCCGATTGCATGTACGGCGACCTGATACCCATTGTCGTGGGCAATTCTAACCATCTTATTCAGTTTTTCGCGGGAATGAGTCTGTGTACCCGTTTCCTTCGGACAATCCGCATAGGGTTCTTTCAGCAAGGCGGTTCGACCGCCCAGAGAACCATCCAGCATGATTTTTATTACGTTCATCCTTAAAAAATCAGATGCAATGCGGTTTTTCCTATTAAACGCAATAAAGTCTTCCAAATCTTTTACTTCCACGAACCCGCACTGTTCGCTAACCCGTACTTTCAGCTCTCCCTCTTTTGCCATTTCTTGATAGCTTTCATAGATTACCTTCAGATTATTGCCCGGCAGGGAAATGAAATCATCCGTCCCTACCGCCGTAATTCCCTGGGACAACAGAGCTCTCTGCGCCATATCGATCAAATTCTTCATAATCGGCTTGGGAATCGGTGGCATAATCTTGTAGCAATACTTCACCGCGCTCTCTCTCAGGACACCAGAATCCCAATCAATATTGTGCGCGTAGGCTTCTACCTCCGCCGAGGCTCTCAGCAACTCCAAGGCGGCTGAATTGAGCACCGCGATATGTCCGCATATTCTTACGATACAAATGGGAACACTGCTTGAAATTTCATCAAGATCATCTCTGGTAATCATTCTCCCCTCTTCAAAGAGTTCCTGATTCCAGCCTCGCCCAAAGACCCATCTTTCCCGGGAAAATTCACCGGATTTTAGGTATTCCTTTCCCATCTCAATCACACGCTTGATGGATGTGACGCCAAAAAGCCGAAATATCGTTTGCAAATATGCGGAATTAATCATATGCATATGCGTATCTGTAAAAGCTGGCAGCACCGGTCTTCCTGCCATATCTATGACAGTCTTCGCGCAAGGCGCTGAATTCTCATCGGCCTGTCCCGTATAAACAATACGACCGTCGTGGATTCCGATCGTCGTGTAACAGGTGTTTTTCTCATCCATCGCATACGCTTTGCAATTTTTCAGCAGCAAATCAATGTGTGTCGCATTCATCCCAATTTCCACCTTTCGCTTTTATTCTATCAGTCTCTCCAAAGAGTACTTCTATGTGCCACCATACTTTTACGGTTATCACAGCCCTTTCGCATCCAAATATTTCCAAATAATATCCAAAAAAAATGAGCAGATAGACAGGTCTATATAGGTAAAAACATATTAAGACGTGCCTAAAACGCGATACCGCGGGCTCGAAAAGCAACAGGCTAAGTTTAATATCATGTTCGCGCTGGCGAATCTGCTTCTGGCTGACAGGCCCTGCCTGGCGGCTTGAGATGGTACGCTCACGCAATATTATACACCGGAGATTCTATGTTTTTATATTTTGCTTATTGGTTACCCCTTTGTCAAGTATCACTTTACTTGATTTATATAAATTCTTTCTATACACAAAAATCTTGTAACTAAACGCAAAATATATAGTCAAAGTGTATATATAGTCAAAGTGTAAAAGATTATATGTGATGGAGGCTACAATATCGCTGCGTTTTGTTATATTGAGCGTTGCACCTTTTAATTATTCATTTTATGGCAATGCACACCCTCAAGACCTATAATTAAAAAGTACATAGGCAAAAATGTAAAAAAGCTCTACGGCGACCATTTCTCGGTTACCGTAGAGCCTGCTTTCGTTAAAAGGTATATGAAAACCCTTGCAAATAGGGGCTTTTGAAAAAAGAAACTGGACACCCGCTTCGATACGCATTGTATCAAAACTGGTGTCCAGTTATGGTCCGAGTAGTGCGGCTCGAACGCACGGTCTCCTGGTCCCAAACCTATGTCTGAACTTTCAGCGAGGGGTCTTGCGCCCTCTTTGGCACTTTCCGGCACTCCTGCGGTTCCTCTTTGGAACTCTATTGGCCTGTTTATTTCAGCCACCGCTTTCGCCTTTTGGGATTTGTGTGGGATTGAATTCTGTATATTAAAAGTGCTTCCGACCGGGTTTACATCCAACAGCGGGTGCTTTTGCCGCAGAGAGCAGCTCAGAAACTGCGCCGCATAAACAAGGAAATAAACCCGACGACAAAGAAACAGCAGGCTGACTTGGATGATAGCCAGCCTGCTGAGCGAAGATGTTTATTCGATGTTTTGTCTTTCAGCAGCAATGCGTGTTCTTTTACCAGAGAATGCAATGCCGATTTTTATAATTGACGTAACATTCATTGCCTGCAAATCAACGCTGTATGCATGGTCGTTAATCTGTTGCAAGGCAACATTGGCAAGGTCTTCAAGCTGTGTTTCAGAGCGGTCTTTCCCGGCCTTTAATTCAATCAGAATACCAGGCAGCCGCTTATTCAAAGGAAGCATCTGAATATCAAATCGTCCATCACCAGCTTCGCGATTGGAGGTAATGCGATAGCTGTTGTCCATCACAGCGCACATACCCAATATCAGACCATGGTAAAATGTTTCGTTGGCAGCATCGTGGAAACTTATTGTTTGGAGCAGAAACTTCTCCAAGGTTTTTTGCAGTGAGTCGCTATCTACCTTGTAGATAGCTTCCTGAATAGCAACAGCAACGGAACGAGGAATAATATTCTCAAGCTGAGAGAGGATCTCCTTGCTGTAGACGAAAGAAATCTCTTTGTTGGGCAGAGCCACTTCGCACATATAATCCTCGCCGTAAGACTGGTCGCAGCTCACAGCCTTCAAATAACCTGCCACCAGCAGGAAGCTGTATACAGAGGACGGATCATTCTGGATCTGCGGATAAATGACGCCAGTGTCGATGTGTGTAACGAAGGATTCGCCCTTCATCAACAGCTCCAGACGCTCCATAATATCCGGCGTTGCAGAAGCCAGCACCTCACGGATGATGTCATTGCTTCCGGTGGACTGCCAGAATGCTTTGGGACGGCAGTTATTATTGAAGTATCCAATGACAGACCAGGGATTAAAAATCTCGGTATTGCCGAAAAGGTAACCATCATACCACTCGCAAAGCTCCTGATATTTATCAGAAGCATGATAGTAGTCCGCCATCTCATGTACTTCGCTTGAAGTGAAGCCGAAATATTCACTGTAGCGCTCGTCTAAAATCGAGTTGATCTTCAGGTTGTTCAGGCCGCTGAAGATACTTTCCTTGGCAACACGCAGGATGCCGGTCAAGAAACCATAGCTCAGATGCGGATTGTCTTTCAGGCCGCCGGAGAACAGGTTTCGCATGAATCCGATAATCGTGTCGTAGAAACCGCTCACATGGCCCTGCTGAATGGGAGTATCATATTCGTCAATGATGACGATGGGTGCGACATTGTGGTGCTTATGGAGGAGCAGCGTCAGTGTCCGCAGGGACATTTGATATTCCACTTCATCAGCAGCTTCTGTTGCAAGAAGGGAATACTCCTCTTTTTCGTAATCACTAAGTGCGGAGCTGGATGCCAACTCGTCGTGACGGCGGAATTCCTGCGCGATCAGCTTTTGGAGCGTCTGATAGGTTTCTTCCCAAGAGGTGTATTTGACATCCTTGAAGGACAGGAAGATCACAGGGTACTTTCTATGGTGGGCAAGATAGGATTCTCCGCAGGACCAGATTTTCTTATCTCTGAAGTAAACGGAAGTGTCCTCGGTCGTCTTTTCGAAGAAAGTGCGGAGCATATCCATGTTCAACGTTTTGCCAAAGCGTCTGGGGCGGGTAAAAAGGGATACTTTGGGGCGCTCGTCCAGAAACTCCTTGATCATCAGGGTCTTGTCCACATAGTAGTAGTTCTTGCAGGCATCCCGGTAATCAGATACGCCAATGGGCAACGGCTTGCGCGCAGATGATATCGTGGGCTTTACTTCACTTCGGTGACCACGCTTATCCACCGGCTTTTGAGTGCTGTCCGGGATAAACCACCGCCTGCCCTCCTTATACGCGCCGGAAATGCGTCCGGCTTTGCAAAGCGCATTGACCCGCCGTTCGGTAATCCCCCAAGCGGCAGCCGCTTCTTTGATCGTCATATAGGAACACCTCCATTGCAGTTCGTTAAGAATATTATAACCGCTGCTCCGAATAAAATCAACTATATTATTCCGAATAATACAAGCGTTATTCGGAACAGTTTTTGTCTGCAAATATTCCGTTCTTTTCAGTAGCTATTTCCTGCTTTCTGTGATATTGTTCGTTTGCCAAAAGGAGGCGACGATATGCAGAAAGAAAATACCATGACAGTCGGGCAGTGGTGCGGCCAGTGGTTCATCGCCAACCGCCCCAAGTGGAACGGCAACACCGAGGGCGGGTACCGCAATCTGATTTACAGCCACATCCTCCCCAGCATCGGAAATATGGAGCTCTCTGACCTAACAGAGCAGACGGTCACGGATTTCTACGACAGCCTGCAGAGCTGGGGGCTCAGTGCCAGAAGTGTCTGGTGCGTCCACCTGCTTCTGCGGCGGTGCATGGACGAAGCGGCACGGGAACAGCTCATTCCATACAACCCGGTGCGGCTCTGCCAGGAGTCCAAGGCAGAGGAATACAAAACAGCCCCTCTGCGCCTGGGCCAGCTCCAGCGTTACCTGAACGCAGCAGAGCAGCTCGGCGTACTCCCCCTCATCTACACAGGACTTTCAAGCGGTCTGCGGCAATGTGAACTGATCACCTTGTCGTGGGCCGATTTTCATATCCGCTACAGGTACATCCTCAAGGGTCAGCGGTTGCTGACGCTTAACGCCAAAGCAGAACGCCTTCTGAAGCAGATACCGGAAACTGACTCGCCCTATGTGTTCCGCAATCCCAAAACCGGAGCGGAGTATAAACTCCACGAGTTCTACTATCTGCACAAGAAGATATTAAAACGAGCACGGCTCCCATGGGTGGCTTTTCGGAATCTGCAGCACCAGTGCATGGAGGTGGGCATATGACGCTTCGGGAATACATCATCTTCTGGCAGGAAACCTATGACAAGCATCAGAGCAGGCCGACTACCTATGCGGCACACAACTATGTATTTAAGAACCATATCCTCCCCGGCCTGGGAGATATACCACTCTCTGAATTGACATCGGAGATGATTGGAGATTTTCTGGAAGAACGGCGCCGCTTCGGCAATCATCGACCCGGCAGCTCTGGCTTGGGGGAAGAAACCATGCGACACATCCACCGCCTGCTTCAGCAATGCCTGGACCAAGCCATGCGGGATGGCCCGATTAGCGATAATCCCGCCAGAGCGTTCCACTACTCCAAGCCAAAGAAGGTCAATGCCGATGTGCTGACGCCGCTGGAGATGGAGGACTATCTGGACGCCGCCGAGCGGCTGGGCTACCTCCCCATGTTCATGCTGGCACTGACGACAGGCCTACGCCAAGGCGAGCTAATCGCCCTGAAATGGAGCGACCTTGATATCGAAAATCGGACGCTGACCATCGCAGAAAACCGTGCCGTGGTACGGCGAGAGCTGGTGGAGTACGGCAGTCAGACAAGGACGATAGCACTGACACCAGAGGTAATCGACCTCCTAATCAGGGAACACGACAAGCACCCAAGCAGTCCGCTCATGTTTATGCACCCGGCCACGCTGAAACCTTACTCGCCGCAGATGGTGCGCCGGATGCACGATGAGATCATCAAGGAAGCGGGGCTTGACCATATCCGATTCACAGATCTCCGGCACACCTGCGCCGTCCTATCTCTGCGGAACGGCATGGAAACCAAGGAACTGGCGCGGATGTTGGGACATTACCGGCCGTCGATAACCCGGCAGAACTATGAACCCTATCTGCAACACAAGGCGCAAAAGGATGAAGATATGCAAAATGAAGCTACGCAGAGTGAGCTGCAGCAGGCGGCAAATATTCTGGATAATCTTCTGAAGTTCTGATAGCTATTCCGCAAAAGGTGTGGTATATGTTTGTGTCAAAAGGAGGCGAAGCCCATGAAATACAGATTACTCAAAGAGTTGTACGACTGCAGCTTCATCTCAGGATTTACACTGGCGTGGAAGCTGTCCGCAGAACTGAATAATTGTGAAAACGAGCGCTTAGCCTCCTGCCAAACCGGGAGACTGGGCGCTCGTTTCATATCTCAAAAGGAACATCATAAGGAGGAAACTACATGAGTGATAAACTATGGCGAGCGGTGTATGATCGATTTCACAAACCGCAGACCGATCCTGAAAAAAAGAAAGAAAATGTGGAGCGGTATCATGCGATGGTGAAAATGATGGTGGCTATCGAACGACAAAACCTGCTTCAAATTGCGGAAGACAAGAATTTTCTCAATAGCGATGCAGACCTTGATAGCTTTATTGACGGGCTTGAGACAGCTCTGATAATTTCTATGTTAGTCGAAGATGACACAAACGAATTCATGCACCCTGGTGAAACGCCGCAGGGCATAAGAAAATTTACATTGGGAGGAGAATGAATGAAATGAAAAGGAGATTCATCGTTACTACTGCAATCACCGCCTGTCTCGCCCTGTGTGCCGCCGTGTGGCCACAGACCGAAAAGGTCGAGAAACCACCCACGCCGAGCGAAACGGCCAACGTGACCACTCCGCGGCCGACACTTCCGGAGCCGGAAGAACTAATATTGCCAGCAATCACAGAAAAGCAAGAGTCGGGAATGCCGGAAGCTGAATCAGCCCCGGAAGTGGCCGCCAAGGAGTTGCCCATCCCTGCACCGGAAATAGAAAAGCAATTCGAAGCGGAACAAAAAACTGCACCTCCTATGCAGACAGAACCCGCTCCGGTACATCCTACGCAGTCTGAATCGGCACCGGAGCCAATAGCTAACGATAACGAACTGGCGGATATGGTCTATGTCCCCGGCTTCGGCTGGATACGAAGTGAAGGCCCCAACCATGTCGAGTACGCCGAGGATATGTACGAGAACGGCAATAAAATCGGCATCATGGGCTGACTTCAAAAATTGCGCCGCATAAACAAAGAAATAACCGCAGGAGAGCAAAAAAGCATTCCTGCGGTTATCCTTTGCCAGTTTATAATTCAAAATCTCTCGTCTGGAAAGGACATCACGAATCTGAAAATTGGATTTTCAATAGACAAACTGAAGCTGCTGTGTTAGAATTAACCCGTATTAGTGTATACTCTGACACGAGGTGTTACGATGACGATTTGTTATAATAAGCTGTGGAAACTCCTGATTGATAAAAACATGAAAAAGAAGGATCTGCGTCTGGCTACCGGCATGTCTACGACCGCCCTTGCCAAACTGGGCAAGAACCAGCATGTCAGTACAGAAATCCTGATGAAAATCTGTACCGTGCTGGATTGCGACTTCTGCGATATCATAGAGCTCGTAAAGGAGGAAAACCATGATTGACTTTTCCAAAATCGAGCAATATCGGGAGAATAACCGTATTGAGGCCAAGAAAGCCCTTGGCGGGCTTCCCAAGAGCATTTGGGAAACCTATTCCGCTTTTGCCAATACCCACGGCGGCATTATCCTGTTGGGCGTGGAAGAATGGGCGGATAAATCCTTGCACACGGTAGATCTGCCAGACCCTGACAGACTCATCAAGGAGTTCTGGGACATCGTCAACAATCCCAACAAGACCAGCGTGAATGTGCTGTCCTCCAAGGATGTATTTGTGCAGGAAGTCGACGGCAATCATATCGTGGTCATCAATGTTCCCCGCGCGGAACGCTCCTATAAACCGGTGTATGTGGACGGAAACCCGCTCTGCACATACCGCCGTAACGGTGAGGGCGACTATCGCTGCACCAAGGAGGAATATCAGGCCATGGTGCGGGACGCATCCGTGAAAACGCAAGACATGCTCATTCTGAGCGAAATGGACTTGACGGTGTTCAACAAAGAAAGCATCCGCAGTTATCGCCAGAGAATGCGCCTCTCCCGCCCCGGCCATGTGTGGGAAGCCTTGGAGGATGAAGATTTCCTCCTGAAGCTGGGTGCTGTCGGTATCGGCTCTGATGGGAAAAAGCATCCCACCTCTGCAGGACTTCTCATGTTCGGCAACGAGTATGACATTGTGCGTGAATTCAACACTTACTTTCTGGATTACCAGGAGCAGTATGACGCTGATACCCGTTGGACTGACCGTATCATATCTTCCTCCGGCGACTGGAGCGGCAATGTGTACGACTTCTATTTCCGCGTCTATAACAAGCTGATTCAGGACATTAAGGTGCCGTTTAAAATGGATGGCGGCACCAGAGTGGATGATACCCCTGTGCATCAGGCACTCCGGGAAGCATTGGCAAATTGCCTGGTTCATGCCGATTATTACGGCAGACAAGGCCTGGTCATCATCAAAAAGCGTGATTCCATCACCATGGCGAATCCCGGCGGTTTCCGCATCGAGGTCGACGCAGCTAAAAGCGGCGGCGTATCCGACCCCCGCAACGGGACCATGCTGAAGATGTTCAATCTGATCGATATCGGTGAGCGCTCTGGCAGCGGTATCCCCCTCATTTTTGGCGCCTGGCGTGAGCAGGGGTGGGTAGTGCCTGCTGTCACAGAACAGCTTGAGCCAGAGAGAACAATACTGACGCTCCCATTCGAAAAAATCGGCGATAAAAAATCGGCGATAAAAATCGGCGATAAAAAATCGGCGATAAACGCAAAAATGAAGGAAACCATTATTGCGTATCTTACCGACAACCCCGAAGCAAAAGCCTCCTCGATTGCTGAGTATATCGGCCTGAAACCGTCTCGCACAAGAGACTATCTGAATGAATTGATTGCAGAAGGAATCGTTGTCGCTGAAGGCAGTAACCGTAACAGAACCTATCGGTTGAAGGCGTAACTGTTCTAATAGAGATATTGTTGAGCATATAAAAGAGCCTACTCAGGATTAAGTCCGTTTTTTGGGACACGTAAGCCTGTAAAATGCTAATATGGGAGATTGCAAAAGTCTCCATAAAACGGAGGTGGCGATAAATGGCAAGAACGATTACTGTAAAGGGCATTGGCAAAGTATCCGCAAAGCCCGATTATGTGGTGTTTTCCATGACTTTGGAATCCAAGCATAAGGATTACGATAAGGCAATGGATATGGCTGCCGACCATATCCAGCAACTCAATGAAACGCTGTGTGGTATAGGCTTTGAAAAGGATTCTGTTAAGACCACGAACTTTAGTGTCCGCACGGACTATGACCGTGTGAAAGACCGCAACGGTAATTATCAGAGCGTATTCCGCAGATATGAAGTGACCCACAATCTGAAACTCGCTTTTGATTTTGATATGGGCAGACTGTCCCAGGCACTTTCCACCATTGCCGGTTGCCTGTCTCATCCGCAGCTTTCGGTGGCATTTACCGTGAAGGATGCAACGGCGATCAACGAGGAGATGCTTCGCTCCGCTACCGCCAATGCAAAGAAAAAAGCCGAGATCCTATGCGAAGCATCCGGCGTTACAATGGGTGACCTCATTGCCATTGACTACAATTGGGGAGAACTGGATATCTACTCCCATACCCGTTATGACTGTTGCGAGGACTCCATGCCTTTGATGGCAAAATCCATCGATATCGACCCTGATGATATTGACGTGAGTGACACGGCAACATTTGTATGGGAAATCAAGTAAGGAGGAACACCTCTGTTATGCCTATGAATGAAATGCAAAAGCAGACAAATGCAAATATACAGGCGAAGGCCAATCTGATCTGGGAAATTGCGACCCATCTGGTGGGGCTGTTCAAGCCCCACGAGTACGGCAAGGTCATTCTCCCCATGACCGTACTGAAGCGTTTTGATGACGCTTTGAAGCCTACCAAGGCCGCTGTTGTGGAGATGACAAAGAAGCTGGACGCACAGCATGTCGAGGGCACTGCCCGTGACGGTATTCTGTGCCGTGTGGCGCAGTACGATTTCTACAACACAAGCAACTATGATTTTGCCAAGCTGATCGCCGACCCCGACAATGTTGAGAGTAACTTCGATGCCTATCTGCAAGGTTTTTCTTCCAACATCAAGGACATTATCGAAAACTTCGACTTTGCCAACACCGTCAAGCTGATGGTCAAAGGGGGCGTTTTGTTCGTGACCCTGCAGGAGTTCAACTCTGCAAAAGCTGATATGTCCCCTGAGAAGATCACTTCCGCAGACATGGGCTACATCTTTGAAGAACTAATTCGGAAATTCTCCGAGTCTTATGACGAACAGGCCGGAGCTCACTTCACCAGCCGTGACATTATCTATCTAATGACCGAACTGTTGGTGGCTCCTGAAAAGGCTGAGATCATGGAGGAAGGTTGCACCAAGACAGCCTACGATATGGCTATGGGCACTTCCCAGATGCTTGGTTGTCTGACCGAGCGCCTGCAGGCTATCAGCGAGGATGCTGCTTTGACCTGCTTTGGTCAGGAGTTCAACCCCGAAACTTATGCTATCGCAAAGGCTGATATGCTCATCAAAGGCGGCAATGCATCCGGCATGAAGTATGGCGACACTTTGAGTGACGATGCCTTTACCGGCTATGAGTTCGACTACATCATTTCCAATCCGCCCTTCGGTATCGACTGGAAGCGCGAAAAGACCCAGGTTGAAGCAGAAGCTAAAAAGGGATTTGACGGTCGTTTCGGTCCCGGTCTGCCTGCTATCTCCGATGGTCAGATGCTGTTTATGCTGAACGGCGTGAAAAAGCTGAAACCCGGCTCCGGCAGAATGGCAATCATTCAGAACGGCTCTTCCTTGTTCACAGGTGATGCGGGCTCCGGTGCATCTGAAATCCGCCGCTATGTCATTGAAGGAGATCTGGTAGAAGCCATTATCCAGTTGCCCACAGACCTGTTTTACAACACGGGCATCTCTACCTACATTTGGGTCATCACCAAGGGCAAGACCATGCAGCGCAGCGGCAGAGTTCAGCTGATCGACGCCAGCAAGTGTTTCGTAAAACGGCGCAAAAACATCGGCTCCAAGCGTGTTGACCTGGATGACGCCTGCATTAATCTGATCATCAAGGCATACGAGGGCTTTGCGGACGAGACATACGAAGAAAATGGTCTGGTCGTGGAATCTAAAGTGTTCGAGAATCGTTTCTTCGGCTTTACCAAGGTAACAGTAGAAACTGCTCAGACAGATGAGGATGGAAATCCAATTCTGAAGCGCGGCAAGCGCCAGCCGGTTAAGGGAGCATCTGATACAGAAATCATTCCCTTGCCCGAAGATCGGGATGCCTATATGGAGAGGAATGTCCTGCCCTACAATCCTTTGGCATACATTGATTCCTCCAAGGATAAGATCGGCTATGAGGTGCCATTCACCCGGCTGTTCTACAAATTCACCCCACCCACGCCCTCGGAGGAAATTTTTGCGGAGATCAAAGCGCTGGAAACGGAGGAAGCAATTCTGATGAAGGAGTTGTTTGGAAATGCGTGAGATGAAGGATAGTGGTGTTCAGTGGATTGGGGAGATGCCTTCGGATTGGATGACAATGCGTGTGAAAAATGTTGCCAGTAAAATGCAAAGCGGAGGAACCCCAGACTCTTCCAACGATGGTTTCTATGTGGAGAAAGAGAACGGTATTCCGTGGGTAACTATTGCCGACATGTCGACTGTATCATATGTGACGGATACCGGTAAATACATTTCCGAAGAGGCACAAAAAAGTAAAAATCTAATCATTTTTCAGCCTGGCACAATATTATACGCAATGTATGCATCTGTCGGGAAGGTTGCTGAATTATCTATTCCGGCAACTATCAACCAAGCGCTCTTGGCAATCGAATTAAACACATCGGTGAACGGTGACTTCTTTAAATATGCACTGATGGCGTGGGAGCCATACATTATTTCGGAATCCAGCGGCACTACACAGTTTAATCTTAACGCCAATAAGGTTGCCAACTTAAGATTTCCAGCACCGAATGTTTGCGCACAAAAACATATCGCATGTTTCCTAAATGCCAAATTGGGCCAAGCCAATACCCTTATTGCCAATGTCCAAGCCCAAATTGAGAAGTTGAAAGATTACAAGCAGAGTTTGATTACCGAGGCAGTTACCAAGGGACTCAATCCTATTGCGCCCGTGAAGAACAGCGGAGTTGAGTGGATTGGAGAAATTCCGGCGCATTGGGAGGTAAAGCGCGGAAAAGTGCTTTTTGAGGAATCGGATGCACGATCCGCAGATGGCTCTGAGGAACTTCTGACCGTATCGCAGTATACCGGAATTACGCCCCGCAGTCAGAAAAATGTAAATATGTTTGAGGCATTGACCTTGGAGGGTTATAAGATTTGTGATGTCGGTGATATTGCCGCCAATACGATGTGGCTTTGGGCGGGTGCAATCGGTGTTTCTGCGTACAGCGGAGTAATCAGTCCTTCTTACAATGTGTATCGTCAAAAAGCAGAAAATTTTGTTCCCGGCTATTTGGATTGCCTGTTAAGAGCGCCGATGCTTGTTCAGGAATATGCCTCCCGCTCTACCGGCATACGAGCATCGAGACTTCGCCTGTACCCTAAGGATTTTCTGGACATCATGTTCCCAGTGCCACCATTCGGGGAGCAGCAGGAAATTATGCGTGTTTTGAGCGATAAGTTCGCAGCAGTAGATAAGCTGATTGCCATCAAGGAATCCAAAATTGAAAAACTGGAGCAATACAAAAAGTCCTTGATCTACGAGTATGTTACAGGAAAGCGGGAAGTGATGTAATGGCGAAGGACTTTACCGACCAACATATTGTTCCTAAGAGATATCTGGATAGATTTGGAACAAAAGCTGGAAAGAGGACTATCATCGGGACGCGAATCGTCATGAAAGGAAAGCTGAAATTCTTCTCCGATTCAACCGCAAACGTCGGATATATCAAAAATTATTATGATGTGACGGACAAGAACGATCCAAAGTATTGGGAGCATTATTTCGCAAGAGAGATTGATACCCTGTGTGGACAGGATATGGAGAATATCATCGCGAAGGTTACATTATCTTGCCCCGATACGATTGTTCTGTCTGCACACGACAAGGAAGTTCTGTCGAAACTGATTATTGCACAGCTGATGCGCATTCCTGAAAGTATTGACTATGTGAAAACTGTGCTTTATCCAAGAGTCTCAGCACAGGTCAAGGAAGATCTGGTTTCCACATTACCTCCTGCTTTCGTTGAAAAGCACAGGGAGCAGATTATGAATACAGAGTTTCCCGAACAATACCAAAAAGAGTTGGTGCTCAATCATTCTTTTGAGCCAGCTAACTTCGACCGCTATTGCAAAGTGTTGCAGGACGGTGTTTGGGTAGTGTATGCCAATATGCACCGAGATACCATGCCATTTCTTACAAGCGACAATCCGGTGCTTGTTGAAGGAATTGGAAAAACGGAAACTGGTCTGTTCCGCAACGGTCTTGCGAATCCTGCAACTTGTATTTTCTATCCTTTAAGTCCTGGGATTGCAGTGGCGATTTACTCCAGACAAAGAATTTGGGGTGCGGTAGCAGATGAATATGATGGGAGAAAAGTTTTGCTTGATGAGCTGAAATACATTATGAGCAGGAACATAAATATCATGGCTCAAGCACATCGCCATTCGTTTATTCCCCAGCCTCTCTATGACGCAGTGAAAAACGGTTCCGTATAAGATGCTATGAGTCCCAAATTGGAGATACACCTATGGCAGATTTGAAGAAACAACTTAAAGCGATCAAGAATCTGCTCGGTGATGGAAGGGATCTGCAACTCTCCGATGCCGACGCCCTGCGGTATCAGGACATTTTGGGGCTTTTGGAAGAGCGTGGATATCTCCACGACTTCCAGGTGGATGGCGCTAATCTATATCGCAAGATGGAAGATTTTGATGGCTTTGAAGATTGGCTGAATGAAGAAATCAGGGTTGCCAAGCGAGTAACCAGACGAGAATGGGCCATTGGAATTGTCTGTGCTATTATCGGCGCAGCCATCGGCCTTATACCCTATATCGTTTCGTTGCTCTAACGAAAGAAAAGTCTCCTGGTAGGCGACCCTTTCGAAAGAAGGACAAACTATACTGTGAGTATGTTGGATAAGCAGACTCTATAGTCTGAAAGACCGTGGGAAGAATGCTTTGAAGCGTGATTATGAAATGCAGAATGGAGTAAACGCTTATGAGAATTGAAAGCGGAAGAATGTTGAATGACTACATTCAGCCCAATAAAAAGCAATATTGTATTCCGGTTTTTCAGCGGGACTATGCCTGGACCAGTGAACAGTGCGAGAAGCTGTTTGAGGACATTGTGCTTGCGTTCAAGAAGGATCGTGAGCACTTCTGCGGTTCCTTTGTCTATGCTCCGCTGCCCACCAGAAAGCATATTGACCGCTACATCATCATTGACGGTCAGCAGAGATTCACCACTCTGTACATTCTCATCAAGGCATTGGCGGATTCTGCCACGGATGAAAGCGACAAGGCAGAACTGGAGAAATACCTCTACAATGAGGACAAGTTCAATCGCTACGGCCTTGATGATAAGAGCAAGCTGAAGCTGAAACCCGTCAAGACGGACAACGATCAGCTGCAGCTGCTCATGGCAGGAAAGCTTGACAAGATGAACAAGGGCAAGGACGGCAGCATTTATCACAACTATATGCTGTTCAGAGAGTTGATCGCTACTTTCCTGGCTGAAGATCCCGACAACTCCATTATGATGATCCACGACGGCATGGACAGTCTGATCTGCGCCGACATTAAGCTCGACCAGGATGACGATGCGCAGGAGATCTTCGAGCGTATCAACTCCACTGGCATTAAGCTGGGTCTGCCCGACCTCATCCGCAACTATGTGCTGATGACGGATGACGATCAGGAACGGCTGTACGAAGAATACTGGCTGGTCATGCAGGAGCTGCTGTCCAAGGACCGCATGGAAAGCTTCTTCCTGGACTATCTGAACATGAAGATGGATGGCTTCACCAAGGAAAGCGAAGCATACCGGGACTTCAAGCAGATTTACCTCAACGGCCAGTACACCAACGAATCCATGCTCAGTGAGCTTCTGCATTATGCAAAGCAGTATCACATCTTCCTTAATGGCGATGAGAGCCTGGGTTCTGAAATCAATAGTGCCTTGGATGGCCTGCGCAGACTGAATCAAACCACGGTCTATCTGTTCCTGTTCCATATCTTTGATGACTATGAGAACGGAGTAATCGATAAGACAGAACTTGCCAAGGTGCTGAATCTGCTGTTGCATTACAGCATCCGCCGTCTTATCTGTGAGATCGGTTCTAACTCCCTGCGTGGCTTGTACAAGACCCTCTACAGCCGTATCTTCGCAAGAGAAGAAAACAAGGTGCACTATTACGATGCTATCGTGTCCTTTATGCTGCAGATGACATCCAAGGATGCCATCCCCAGCGATGCTGACTTTGTGCAGGCATTGAAAGAACGCAATCTGTATCGTAAGAATGCCCTCTGCAAATATATCCTTGCTACCATTGAGAATCAAGGCAAGGAGAAACTGGTCATGGATAATCTGACTATTGAGCATATCATGCCCCAAAATAAGAATCTATCCACGGCATGGCAGAAAATGCTGGGTGATGATTGGACATCTGTCAGAGAACGGTATCTGCACACACTGGGTAATTTGACCCTTACTGCTCACAATAGCGAATTGGGTGATAGTCCGTTCCATGAGAAGCAGGAAATGCTTCTTGAGAAGAATACCCATGTTACCGTTTTGAACAAAGATGTCATGGATAAAACCGATTGGAATGCCCGTACGATTGAAAAACGCGCGGAGCGATTGACTGGGGTGATCCTCAAGTTGTTCCCGATCGAGCAACCGAAGCAGGAAATCGAATTCCGTGATCCCAGATATACTCTATATACGGTTGAAGATCCTCGCAATGCTACCTATAAGCATGTGGATTATTACGAACTGCTGGGTGAGCGAGTTAATGTCGACAGCTTTGCGTTTATGGTGCGCTCTGTCGCAAGAAAGCTCTTTGACCTGGATAGCAGCATCATTGAAGCCATGGCTAAGAACCATGAGAAATTCCCAACGTGGCTGAACCCTGTATTCTCTTACGAAGAAACTGGTGTCAAAAACCCGGTAGAACTGAAAAAGGATACAGGCATCTACATTAGCACCGGTTACTCCGCTTACGACTGTATTTGCTTTATCCGTGCCCTGCTGCAGAAATACGATCTTGACATTGTAGAAGACTTTGTGTACAGCGCCCGTCCGACAAAGTACACCAAGGACGATCAAGAGGAGGTATCATGATGGACAAAAGCGAAAAGCGATTTGAGCGGGATATAGAATCCTTCCTGATTTCCCCGGAAGGTGGTTACACTCAGTTTTGCGGACAAGATGCCGAGGGCAATTGGGTACATACTCGTCAACATGATGTTTCCAAATGCATCTATATGGATGTGCTCTGTGAATTCATTGCCAAGACTCAGCCCAAAGAATGGGCCAAGTACAACAAGTATTATGGTGTCAACGCAGCGGACAAGCTGTATCATCGCTTGGAAACTACCATTTCCAACCAGGGCCTGCTGTATGTCCTGCGCAATGGCATTGAGGACATGGGTTGCAAACTGAAGGTTTGCTTCTTTAAGCCGGAGTCTGATCTGAACCCCATTGATGCTGAACGCTATGAAGCAAACATCCTCGGCTGCACCCGTCAGTTCCGTTATACGATGACAAACACCAACACCATCGATATGGTGCTTTCCGTGAACGGTATTCCTGTTGTTGCTCTGGAACTGAAGAATCAGTTGACTGGGCAGGACTATGTCTGTGCCATCAACCAGTTTAAGCATGACCGCAGCTCCAAAGAGTTTGCATTTCGTCTCAATCACCGCTTCCTGGTCTACTTTGCCGTTGACCTTTATGAAGCATGGATGACCACGCAGTTGGCAGATGGCAGCACTCGATTCCTGCCGTTTAACCAAGGCTCCAACGGTGCGGGAGTAACTGGCGGCGCAGGCAATCCCCAGAATCCAAACGGCTATGCCACGAGCTACCTCTGGGAGGAAGTGCTACAGCGTGACAGTCTGCTCGACCTCATCCATCGGTTTATTTCCTTTGTGAAGGAAAAGGAGGAGGTGGTCAAGAACGGCGTTACTAAAACTGTCACCAAGGAAAAGATGATTTTCCCGCGCTACCACCAGTACGATGTGGTGCGTAAGATCATAGCTGATGTACGTCAGAACGGCGTCGGTATCAACTATCTGATTCAGCACTCTGCAGGTTCCGGCAAATCCAACTCCATTGCATGGACTGCATACCGTCTTGCCTCTGTTCACGATGCAGAGAACAATGGTCTGTTCGATTCCGTTATTGTGGTCACCAACCGTGTGGTACTGGACAGCCAGTTGCAGGATACCATCAACAGCTTTGAACATCAGGTCGGTCTGGTGGAAGCAATTGACGATAAGAAGAACTCCCGCAGTCTTGCAGAAGCCATCAACGATAAAAAGCGTATCATCATCTGCACCATCCAAAAGTTCCTCTTCGCCAAGAAGGATATGGAAAAATTCCGTGGGCGCAAGTTCGCCATCATCATCGACGAGGCTCACCAAGGACAGAATGGTGAAAGTGCAAAATCTCTCCGCCGTAGTCTGATTGATCTTGGCGTTGCTATCAAAGAGTATGCCGAAGAAGCCGGAATCGAAGAGGAAGAAGTGGATTTGACAGACGAGTACATCAATGCGGTCATCGGCCAGGGTAGACATGACAATCAGTCCTTCTTTGCCTTCACCGCTACCCCCAAGGGGCAGACTCTGGAATCCTTCGGTACCGTGGTGGGAATGACGTTGGAAGGTGAACCCATCAAGGCTCCGTTCCATGTGTACTCTATGCGGCAGGCCATCGAGGAAGGTTATATTCTGGATGTGTTGGCAAACTATACCACAGTCAAAGAGGCGTTCAGGCTGATTCGCGTGTCCGAGGATAACCCGGAACTCATTGAGGGTCAAGCTTCCCGTGCGCTGTTTAAGTATTATAAGCAGCACGGTTATACCATCGCTCAAAAGACAGAGATGATCATGACCAACTTCTTGGAAAACTGCCGTTATCAGATTGGCGGTAAGGGCAAGGCCATGGTCGTAGCAGACAGCCGTGCAAACGCAGTCCGCTATTATCTCGCAATCAAGAAATACCTCGCTGACCATGCCGAGCAGTGCGTTGGCTGTGATGTTATGATTGCGTTCTCCGGGGAAGTAACGTTGGATGATTATCCAAGCGAGAAGCCTTTCACCGAGGCAACCATGAACCTGGACGAGAACGGCAAGTACATCACCACTGACAAGAAGTTCCGTAAGGCGTTCCACAGTAGCCAGTACAACATTCTGGTCGTTGCGAACAAGTACCAGACCGGATTTGATGAACCGCTACTCCACACCATGTATGTGGACAAAAAACTGCGTGACGTGACCGCCGTTCAGACCCTCTCCCGTCTTAACAGAACCACTTTCGGTAAGAACAGCACCTTTGTTCTGGACTTCGAAAACACCGAGGAAGACATCAAGGGAGCGTTCCTGCCGTACTATGAAACCACTACCCTCGAGGGCAGCACAGATTTGAACAGAGTCTATGACCTCCGCAATAAGATTCGGGATTTCATGCTGTACAACTTCGAGGATGTAGAAGCCTTCAACAAATTTATGGCAACCCAAGCGAGCAAGGAACAGGATGCCACTGCGCTTGGCAGACTGGCTGGTATGTTCCGCCCCGTAATTGCACGGTACATGGATTTGAGCGAGGAGGACCGCTATACCGTTCGGGACTATGTGCGTAAGTTCAATAAGGCTTATGCGTTTGTCACACAGTTGGTACGGCTCCATGACAGGGATTTGTTCAACGAATATCAGTATACTCTGCACCTCATCAGACTTCTTCCGAGAATTGGTAGCGAGGATATTGGTAATATCGAGGACAAAATCAAGCTGGAGTACGCATCCCTCACGGAGACCTTTCGTGGAGCGATCGTTCTGGATGAAAAGCCGCCGGCGTTCGTCCCCGGCGGTAGTACCGCTCCGAAGGCGCCAAACAAGAAAAAAGATACCCTTCAGAGCATCATCGATAAGGTGAATGAACGCTTCAGCGGTAACTTCACCGATGCCGACCGCGTCATCATCGAGGGGATCTATCAGATGTTCATGAGGGACTCTGAGGTTAAGAAGTTCAGAAAATATGCCAAGGACAACAGTACCGAAATGTTCGTGCGGTCTCTGTTCCCTGATAAGTTCCGCGATATTGTGACCCAGTGTTTCCTTGATAACAACGACTCCTTTGCGAAATTGTTTAACGACCCGGATTTCTATCAGAAAGTTCAGGAAGCAATGGCCCAGGAATTGTACAAGGCATTGAGAAAAGAATAACACGATGTTTTTTTCACTTGCATCATTGCCTGCTGTTGAAGCCAGGATATAAAGCAAAATTTTAGAGCAAAGAATGGGGGTATGGATATGCAGATACTTCAATTAGATGAGTTTTTAAGGTCAATAAAACAAAATATAGATACTCCACATTCTTTGCTACTCGGTGCAGGTGCATCTATTGAATCGGGAATCCCATCGGCAGCAGACTGCATTTGGTATTGGAAACGTGAAATCTATTTATCGCAAAACCCAGGTGCAATTGGAAACTTTGACAATTCCAAGTCTGAGGCTGTCCGCAGAGTTATTCAGCGGTGGATCGATTCACAAAATATATACCCGGCAGAGAATAGCGCAGAGGAGTACTCGTATTTTGCGGAAAAGGCATACCCAATAGCGGATGATCGCCGGAAATACTTTCAGCACTTAGTGTCAAACCATGATCCAAGCTTGGGATACCATCTGATTTCTTTGCTCGCGTTAGAAAATATAATAAAAAGTGTGTGGACAACAAATTTTGATGGTATGACACTGAAGTGTGCACATCAATACAGTCCGCTCGTTCCCATAGAAATAACCGCAGAAACCTCGGGTAGGATATACCGTGGCGATGTTGACAAGGAGCTCCTATGCATCGCTTTACATGGTGACTATAAATATGGGGCGCTAAAAAACACAGAGAAAGAACTTGATTCGCAAGACGGTGAACTGGTAAAGGCATTGCTGAATGAACTAACCAACCGAGATTTAATTGTTATGGGATACAGCGGGCGAGACCAGTCACTTATGAATGCTTTGCAGCAAGTTTATTCGACGAAAGGTTCAGGCAAACTTTTTTGGTGTGGTTACGGAACAAGGGTTTCATCAGAAGTTAAAGCGTTGGTTGAGATGGCCAACAAAAATGGCAGAGCCGCTTTCTATATTCCAACTGAAGGCTTTGATAGTACAATGTATGCAATTGCTCGCCACTGCATGAGTGAAAATAGAGAGTTTTTGGGGAAAGTGGACGATATCAAAAAGAAGCTGTCTATTACACTTGAGCCACAGCATAGTGGTTTCCTGCAACCTGATCTAACTATAAACAAAGTGGTAAGCACCAATGCGTTCCCAATCGCATTCCCAAATCAGTGCTACCAGTTTGAGGTTTTGCTTGCTCCTGGCGAAAAACAGTGGGATTTTTGCAAAATGCTGGTTAGAGATGATGTTATGGCTGTGCCCTACAAGAATCTTGTGTATGCGTGGGGGTCGAAATCCGTCATCGAGGAAGCATGCAAAGGCAAGCTAAAAACCAATATTGAGTTATGCCCGTTAAGCAGAGCGACAATTGCTGGAAATAGTACATTTCGGGAGTTATTGCTCAAAACACTTGTTCGCATTCTTGCCGCAAGCCATGGCCTGGGACATTCAAAGGACAAAATCTGGGATACAAAAGAAGTGTTGAAGTACCGTATTGGAGCCAAAACTGTTACAGCATATTCTGGAGTTCGGCTTGCGTTGTTATTTGATAACAAATACAGTTATCTCACACTTGTTCCGAGTTTCATGTACGCTGATGACGCAGTACTAACCAGGGAAGGAAAAAAGCAATTTGCGGACTGGTTCAATGCGAGAGTCAATAATGGTCGGCCAAACCAAAACGCAAATGAGTACATTAGAAAATGGGTCAGAAAAGTAATCGGCAACAAAAGGTTTTCAGCCAATTATCCTTTAGGGAGTACAACGAACTTTACATTTTCGATTGTAAATAGCAGCGCGTTGGTTGGCGTGAACTTCGGAAAACAAGCTTCGATACAATTGCCCGTTACAATTTCGCCCAAACGAATTATTTTTTCTGGAATAGAATATCGAGATCCAACACTTCGATTCTGCGGCACATCTATGCGCGGTGTGGCTGAAGATTTCCATCCAATGCGCGGGTTAATTCTGAATGCCCCTGTAGATTATGCCATGAATAACAGCGTATTACATTCTGCAATCTCGGTAGGGGTGGTTTGTCCAGATGAGCATAACCAAAAGTTTGCTCAGTTCATTTCCGGTTTGAATCGCCAGTCGCAAGCGAAGCACAATACTGATTATCTAATTTCCTTCCCAGGTTTCTATCAGGCCTTCAAGACAGGTCTTGATTTACCTGATCCCACCAGTAGCAAGTGGAAGCAAATTACTGCTTCAAGTGAGCGGGATGTCCATAAAGCCGCTGTTGAGTTTGGCGATTCAATAATTAGAAAAATAGACCAGCTTAGCGCAAACTCTATTGATGTTATACTGATTTACATTCCCGAGGAGTATGAAGTATTCACATCATATACCGATGGAACGATAAATTATGATTTACATGATTACATTAAAGCTTACGCTGCGCAAAAACAGGTAGCAACACAATTTGTTCGAGAAAAAACGATTGAGAGCGATCTGCATTGCCAAATTATGTGGGCTCTTTCTTTGGCGCTGTATGTAAAGTCCGGGCGGACTCCTTGGGTGGTGAACGGAATACAGCCAGATACGGCTTTTGCAGGAATTGGATACAGTGTTATGAATGGACCGTCGGGAAGCAATGTGGTTGTTGGTTGCAGCCATATATACTCTTCTGATGGTCGTGGAATGAAGTACAAGCTTTCCAAAATTCAAGATTATTCGTTCGACAGAAAGAAAAATCCGTATTTATCCGAAGAAGAAGCATATAGGATCGGTCTCAATATCAAAGAATTGTTCTACAAATCTTTTTCTGAACTACCGAAGCGGGTCGTTATTCACAAACGTACACCTTTCCGGAGAGAGGAAGTCAAAGGATTGGTGGAAAGCCTGTCATCTGCAGGAGTTAAGAATATAGAGCTCCTTGAGATAACATATGAGGATAACCTGAAGTGCTTTGCGTTAAATGAGCGTTGCACGCAGGTGGACGGATATCCTGTGCGCCGCGGGATGTGCTTCCCAATTGACAAAAACACCATGTATCTTTTTACCCATGGAATTGCACCATCTGTAATTTCTCCGAAAAGAAGATATTTCCAGGGCGGTAAAAGTGTTCCGCTACCACTAAAAGTGGTTAAACACTATGGTTCTGGGGATATGGCACAGATTGCAACGGAAATTCTTGGATTGTCGAAAATGAACTGGAACAGTTTTGGACTGTATTCAAAACTGCCCTGTACGATAGAATCTTCGAATGAAATTGCACGAATCGGATGGTTGCTGTCTCAATTTGAGGGAACACTTTACGATTATCGCTACTTTATGTGAAATACGATGTAACCAAAGCGGGCGGCAATAAACAGTGACACTAAAAGCCACCAGAAAAATGACGGTAAAAACCAACGACAACACCTAACAACCAAGAGGAGCTGAGGCCAACAGGTCTCAGCTCCTTCTTTCGCAGCGACTATTCTTTTTTCTGCGATCCATTCAGGCTGGCCCAATGCTGGCGCAGCAGACTTTCTGCTTCTCTGCGAAAGGAATCTTGGAACATGACAGCCACAACCAATGCGCTAAGCACTGCAGCCACAGGCTCCAGCCAGGGATATGCGGTCCAAAGCTGTTCTCCCCAGCAAACAAGCGGAACACCAACAAGCAGCATAAACAGCAAAATAATGATGGCAACGTCGGGCCTGCCGTAGCCTTCATGTCTTTTGATTTTGGCCCGTATCTGTCGAAGCGCACGGGCGCGGATATCCCGGATGTTTCTGGATGAGCACTGCTTGTCCTGTGCGACGGACTCGGTGGACTCGCCGTTGATGACGGTGCGGAACAGAACCTCCCGCTGTAGTTCGGTCAGCTCACGCAGTCCCTCGTCAATTTCTTTGCGCACATACATGAGAGGGTCTTCATCAGATCCCTCTGGCAGATACTTCGCCCGGTCAAACCAGCGCATATCATCGTAGATCGCGTTGCGCACTTCCTCCGGCAGGAACGCTTCCGGATTGTAAGAGATGGGCTGTTTGATATCCACATCCTCCAGAGTATCCGGTGCTACACGCTTGTGGAAGTTGGCCTCGCTGTAGTAGAGCATATGCTCCAGTTCCTTCCACTCCTCTGGATGTTCCTTCACCCACTGGTCTGCGGCAGCGGCAGCTTCCGGGTCCATAGAGTGTATCCAGCGCCAATCCGCCTGAAGCTCTTTGTAAGACTGGGTATCCTTGAAGGACATGAACTCACCGCCCTTTCTGCGTTCACAAAAAGTTTACATTTTCCGACCTTCCGATTTTGCGATTTTTCTCTAAGTAATAGTAGAAGGACAATTTCACCCGGGTGAGGTTGCCTTCGGTTCGGTACGGCACGGTCTCCGCGCTGACGAACCCACATGGCCTTTGGCAGAGCACCCCGTGAGAGCATGTGCGCTCTCTGCCATTCGGCAATTCGCTCGGAAGGTCATTCCATCTCTGACCGTGCTCCCGGGAGCACGGTCTTTTGCTATGTGCCGTTTCCAACGGCACGGCTATATAAATCATTCTAACACGGAGGAGGCGAAAAAGATAGCTCACAGATGAAAGTAAAAGACTCAGCTGCACAGCAGAGGAGGGATGCACACCAGTACGACCGCAAAACAAAAACCGCCGTGACTGCGGCAACAGTCCGGCGGCTCGGCGCACACACAGGCACGCACAAATCAACTAACCAAAGTATAGCAAACGGGCAGCGGAAAAGCAATGAAAATTTTTCGCACGCTCCCTGTGTGAGTGCCGCAGAAGTCTACAACAACACAGGAGGTATGAATTGAGTTACAACAAATGGCCCAAGCGCAGCGCAGAGAAAAACTATTTTATGGTGCCCAACGAGATATTCAGCATTGGTCTGGATTACCGGGAGATATCCCTCTACACCTATCTGCTCCGGTGCGAGAATCGTAAGACCTACCAGTGCTACCCCAGTTACAAAACCATCGGCCATGCGATCGGCATGAGTGAAAATACGGTGGCAAAGTACGTGCGGCAGCTGGAGGAGAAAGGCCTCATCTACACGGAGCCGACCATCATGCAGAGCAAAGACGGAAAACCGCTGAACGGAAATCTGCTCTACACCATACGTCCTATCCCGGGTGTACTCGAAGCGTTCTATGAGCGGCAGTTCCGGCAGGCAGAGGGGGCTGCCGCCCGCTATCGTGCGGCGCAGCTCCTCGAAAAGTCCAACGCCCAGGGCCGCCAGAACGCCTTGTGTGCGCCTTTCCGGGAGGAAGCGAGTCCCAGTCCCAGCCAGAGGATTGAAGCCGGATGTGACCCCTTTCCGGAGGGATTTGAGGGGACGAAAGAAAAAGCAGGATAAAGGCATGGCGTCGCAAGCGCCGCCGCAGCCGCCACTTCTGCCCGCAGTGCGGGCAGTTTCGGACGCTTGAAGCTGGCGTCTTTGAGAGGCGAAAAAAGCGGCAATGGCGTCAGCTTTCCCGAAAAGCCCTGTGTTGCAGGGCTTTTCAAGGATGTCTTACAGCAAAAAGGAGGAATTGAATGAGTAAAGAAACCAGAGATCGTATTGCATTCCGGATGCAGCCGGAAACCAGAAGAAGGATCGAGCAGTGGTACGCCGCCGACAACTGCCAGAGCAAAAATGAGTTCATCGAGAAAGCGGTGAACTTCTATGTGGACTATCTGGGAATACAGGACAACACAACGCTGCTGCCCATGGCAATCATGTCTGCCATCGACGGCAGGCTGAGCAGATTGGAGGACTATATTGCCCGCAGAGATTTTACCAGATGCGTGGAGCAGGACATGACCAACGGCATCATCGCGGAAGCGTTCGAGATGGACCGGGATGACTTGAAGCGCAGGCGCGCGCAGAGCGTCCGGAATGTGAAAGCCACAAACGGTACCATCTCTCTGGAGAAGTATGCGCGCTCCCGTCAGGAGCCGGACTGGGATGATGACGAATGGCAAGACTGATCCTCAAGAGTCCTTATATCAAAAGCACCGGCGGGGCCTCCGGATACCTTCGCTACATCGCGACCCGGGAGCGGGTGGAGCTAATCCCGGATGACCATCCGCCTACACGGAAGCAGGAGCAGCTCATCGCCAAGCTGGTCAAGGACTTCCCGGACAGCAAGGCGCTCTACGAGTACGAGGACTACCTGACGAAGCCCACCAAGGTCAGCGCCTCTGCGTTCATCACGCTGGCTCTCGAGTCCAACTGGGATGCCATCCACGAGTCAGACCAGTACATGAAGTACATCGCCACCCGGCCTCGTGCCGAGCGCATCGGTACTCACGGCCTGTTCGGTGATGACGACGCCGTTTCACTGGAGAAGGCCATGGAGGAACTGGAGAGCTACACCGGAAATGTGTGGACGCACATCATCTCCCTCAAGCGTGAGGATGCTGCCCGGCTCGGCTTCGACAACGCCGCAGCGTGGCGAAACCTCATCCGCGCCCACCGCAACGACATCGCGGCGGCAATGAAGATCCCACCCGGCGACTTCCGATGGTACGCTGCCTTCCACGACGAGGGCGAGCATCCGCACATCCACATGATGGCATGGTCCGCAAAAGCGGGACAGGCCTATCTGTCCAAGGAGGGCATCCGTCAGATCAAGTCCAAGCTGACCAATGATATTTTCCGCAACGAAATGCTCCATCTCTACGAACAGAAGTCTGAGTCCAGAGATGAACTGGTGCGGGAATCCCGCCGGGCGATGCTGGAACTGGTGCAGACCATGCGGGACAGTATGTGTGACCACCCGGACGCCGAGCGGCTCATGCTGGAGCTGGCGGCGCAGCTCGGTACAGTCAAGGGCAAAAAATCCTACGGCTATCTTCCAAAGCGGCTGAAGAATCTGGTGGATGAGATCGTGGACGAGATGGAGCGACTCCCAGCCGTGAGCAAGTGCTATGAAAAATGGATGATGCTCCAAGGGGAGGTGGACAGCTACTATCACGACAAGCCCCGGGAACGCATCCCGCTCTCACAGCAAAAGGAGTTCCGGCAGATCAAGAACGCGGTCATTCAGGAGGCGGAGCGCCTGCACTTGGGTGAGATCACCTTCGAGGAGAAAGACATGGGCCAGTATGATGAGCCGGAGGAATACTGCAACGCCTCCTATGACTACTGGGCGCTGCGGGATGTCATCCGGGACGAGAGCCTGACCATGGAGGAGCGGAGCGACGCCGTCTCTGAAATGGACAAACTGGCAGAGAGCGGTGATATGCACGCCCAGTACCTGATGGGAAAACTCTGGCGGGACGGGCCTCTGCTGATACCCAACGCGGCGAATGCCCTGTACTGGTTCGAGCAGGCGGCGGAGCAGGGCCATCTGGCGGCACAGTACTCTCTGGCCAAGCTGTACCTCTCCGATGATGTGGAGGTACGGGATATCCGGCAGGGAATGAATTGGCTGTATACCGCCGCGGTCAACGGAAGCAGCTACGCCATGTATCGGCTGGCCAAAGAGTGTCTCAAAGGCGAGCATATCAAAAAGAATACCGCCAGCGCGTTGGAGTGGTTCACCAGGTCGGCGGAGGGCGGAAATCCCTACGCCCAGTACATGCTGGGCAAGCTGTACCTTGCTGGTAGGGAGGTTCTCCATGACGAGGATCGGGGCGTCTATTGGCTGACCAAGTCTGCGGAGCAGGACAACCAGTATGCACAGTATCTCCTGAACCATCTGGAAGAAAACCGCCCTCCCTCTGCAATGCTGGCGGTGACCCGGCTGCTCCATCACATGAGCCGGGTGTTCTGGGACAACTCCGTACCTAAGTCCCGTCCCGGCGGAATCCAGATCGACCGGAAGCGGCTGAAGAAGCTCCAAGAAAAGCGTAACGCCCTGGGTCACAAGCCGGATGACCACGAACAGCAGTGGCCAGACATGACCATGTGAGCGGCGCAGAAACTGCGCCGCAAAACAAAGAATAAAACCCTTCCGCCCGGAAGGTAGAAAGGAACTGAATGAGAAAATCCAAATACAATTCTTTTGACGAACTCCCTCTGATGCTGACCGTGGAGGATGTGTCCCATGTGCTGGGCATCGGTCTGGCCCACGCCTATGAGGTGGCCCACCGCAGGGATTTTCCCACCATTACCCTGGGCAGCCGCATCATCGTTCCCCGTGACAAATTCATGGAATGGATCGACGAGCAGGCCGCGAAAAAATCTGAAATATTTTAGTAGCTATTCCAAAAACTCTGTGGTATGTGTTTGTGTTAAAAAGGAGGGATCATAAATGGCAAAGAAACGAGCCAACGGCGAGGGCAGCATCCGTAAAAAGCCCAGCGGCCGCTGGGAGGGCAGATATACCCAGGGCATCGACCCGGTCACCGGCCGAGCCATCCAGAAAAGCGTGTCCGCCAAGACCCAGGCGGAGTGCAAGGAAAAGCTGGCGAAAGCCATTCGGGAAAACCGCGGCGTGCCGCTCAATCACACGGGCGACTACACCGTAGCGGAGTGGTGCCGCCTGTGGTTTGAAACCTACAGCAAGCCCAACATCCGCTACAACACCGCCAAGGGCTATGAGGGGATCATTGAACACCACATCATCCCGGCCATCGGCGCGATCAAGCTCAAGCAGCTCTCGTCCATCCACATCCAGCGAATGTATAACGACCTGAAAGAAAACGGCAGGATGCCTCGTGGGGCGAAACAGAACGACAAGCCCCTGTCCAACACTTTCGTGCGGCGTGTCCATGCGGTGCTGCAGGCGGCGCTGAAGCAGGCGATGAAGGAGCGGCTCATCCCGTACAATCCCTGCGAGAACTGCCGCATCCCGCCCAAGGATAAGAAAGAGATGACCATCCTGCCGCCGGAGAAAATCGGCAGGTACCTCCAGGAAGCGGAGAAGTACGGAGTCCTGCCCCTGTTCTATCTGGAGCTGTCCAGCGGCCTGCGCCGGGGCGAACTGCTGGCACTCCAGTGGGAGGACTTGAATGTAAAAGAGCGCATTCTGACGGTGAACAAGCAGGTCACCCGCATGGAGGGAGAGCTGGATGTGACGGAGCCGAAAACGAAGAACTCCGTCCGCAAGGTGGCATTGTCTCAGCAGGCGGTGGAACTGCTCATCCAGGAGCATGAGCAGCATCCGGACAATCCCATCCTGTTCCCGTCGCCCCGGACAGGCGGCTACTGGAGTCCGGATGCTGTGTCGAGGATCAACCGGAAGCTGCTGAAAAACGCGGGCATCGAGGAACACGTGCGCTTTCACGACCTCAGACACACATTCGCCACGATGGCGATCTCCAGCGGCGTGGATGTAAAAACCCTGTCCAGCATGCTGGGCCACTACAGCGCCGGCTTCACTCTGGACACCTACACGCACATCACCAACGACATGCAGAGAGGTGCGGCGGAGAAGATCGGCGGCTTCATGGAATCCGCCACGGCAACCACCACCCCGGAGCCTCCCGACCCGCCGGAGGGAAGCCGGTGCAAGGTGATACCGTTCGAGAAGGTGGGGTAAACATGTACACAAATCACACCATTGGTGCAACCAATGGTGTCTTCTAACAACAAAACAGCACTCTGATACCGCTTGTGTGTCAGAGTGCTGTCTTATCAAATCATCGAGGGAAATAGTGTTGTAACCATGGAGCTTACCAGTAATTGCTTACTCTAACCATTCTACAGGAACAAGTTTGACATTATTTCTCCATTTTTCAATCAGATGGATGCGAGAATCCGGTATGTTGCCCCATATATCATCATCCGCGTGCTCGGTCACTATAATCTGGATTCCAAACCCAGCATCTTTTACAAAGGTAGATAGACTTTCGAATATCTTTCGAACTGCATTCTTATCGTCATCGTTTAACTGCAGTTCAGCCTCGTCCGGGGAGTACCGAGTGCGAGGGAAGTACACTTGGCTTGGCTGATCGAAAACAATAAAGTTTGGAATATTTACACTCGATTTAGTTTGGAAAAAGCGGTGCAGGGCAAGAATCAGCGCTATATGATAAGATAGCCAATTGGATGCGCTACCAATTTCCCACAGATAATCATCGCGTCCTGCTTGGTTCTTAACTCGCACGGTCAAATCTTTAATAACGAATTCTGCAGGATCTTCCGGGTGTTCAACATCCAGTTGAGCAAGTATCTTTCCCATCTCTGTGCTTATATAGCCCAGAGCATAGTCAAGCTTGCGTCGAATTTCAGCTTCATTTACTTCTTTTTTGAGCTGCTCAATACGAGCATTTACCTCATCGAGCTTGGCTTGGAGTTCACTATCCGTTCCGATACGTTCATAAGTACTTATTGCAGAATCTATGCGTCCAAGAAAACGCGAAATTGATTCCAATGTGTAATTTTCTTCACGATGAGCAACAAGCGACTGAGATTCAACTCGAATTCGATTTTGGATGGCCTCCAGTTTGTCAGTTAGTTCCTGAATTTGCACTTGCACAGTTTGCATTTCTCGCTCAAAAGCTGCAGGGACAACAGCCATTTCTGTTGTAGTGCGCTCAATCTGTTCGATGGCACTGCACAAAGCATCAACATCGTCCATGACATTTTCATGACTGGGCTGGAAAATCGGAAGTACATTCCGCTCAATCATATTAGAACGAATCCAAGTTGATATATCGAGTCGATCAAGTTGGATTTGGAGTGACTGATCATATTTGCCCATTGATTGCATCAATTGAAGCATTTCAGTATGTCGTCTGCGGGCAGCAAACAATTCACTGGATATTTGTTGTTCCTCTTGCCGTAATGCCACGATATCTTCGGACAAATAAGCAACTTGCGTTGAAGCAACAGAAGCATCTGCAATTCGTTTTTGTGAGATAATGCGAAGTTCATCAACTTGACGAGCAAACCTATCAGTATCATTGGTAACATAATCAGTTAGACCGTACTCATGAGCTTGGGTTAACCAGCCAGCTACTTCCTGCCTCCATCCTTCAGCAACGACTTTGATCTGTTCAAGATCTCGCCGATATCGCTCTGAGATTTTAGATAGTCTTTCGATTTCTTTGCGCTTAGCGAGCGTTTCAGGGGTAACTGCTCCGAGTGCATACGGGAAAACATCGATGAGCTTTTTGCGATGTTCCATTGTATCTGCTTTGTAGAACAGAACATCGGCGTTAGCAACGATGTTTTGTGGTTGAAAAAGGAATGCCATAAAATCGCGATATGAAGGGCGGAATACTCCTGCATCGGGATCAAGTTCAAGGAAAGACATCCCAAACAACTCGTTTAACATGTTCTTAATGGATGTAACATTTGCGTTTTTTTCAATATGTTCAGGGATTGAGATTTCCTTGTCCCGAAGGAGGAACATATCGTCAGTAGATCCCTTATTTCCGGGTTCACGGCGACAAAGCAACATTTGCTCGTTTTCCATATCGAAAAGCACTCCAAACCATGAACATGCATCACGAATAATATCCACAGGAATGGTGCATTTATCGGAGCCGAGGCAATAATCAATGATTGGTATTAACGCGGATTTACCAGTGCGCGAGGCACCAGTAATAATGTTGACAGCTTCGGAATCAAACGACAGACAGCGAGGGGAATGTTCAGTATTTCGAGGCCATAAAATTATAGAATTAATTGAAAATTTCATTCTAAAACCTCACTTTCAGCCATTTCGAGACTTCGAGAAGTGTGAGTTCAGAGCACCATGTTCCGAGCTTTTCTGCGGCAGCCAGCATGGATTTACATTCACCTTTGGGGGTATATTTACGAATAGCGGTGGTTAAAGGGAATGCTGTTGCATTTTTGGCTGACAATGCCACCAGATTTGCTTCAACAGCGATATTAAATGCTTTAAGTGTTAATTCGCGCATTTGTATGGCCGTATTATTCACATAATGAATGCTATCATTTAACTTACCTGAAAACAGTTTTTCCGAAACCTTTGATAAACCGCTGGCTTTTTGGGTGCTCTTTATCACGCTGCACAAATCTTGGCGAAATACAATTGGTAAGACCACAAATAGCAAAGGAAAAGGGACTGGCCGGTTTTCGTTGGAGTAATATCCGCAAGTAAATCTCCAGAGCAGAACTGCACCAAGAGCGGGGTTTTGTACATACATTACATCAAGATCCTGGCTACTCATACACTACCTTCTTTCAATAGCGCTATATACTGAGGATGCCATCCAATTTTCGGCAAATCAGCAGGATCGTTTGCCAAGTCCTGTAATGAACCGCTACCAAAAAATGGAGGAACCTCAACGCCCTGTAACTTTTGCCGCGCAGAATCGTCTCTGCACTTGAAATATACTGCTTGGCCACAAGCGATGGGATCTGTTCTGTATTGCAATCCCAGAAGCTGTTTTTGATTTGTCCAGATACGGTAAAGTGCGTCACGGTAATCCTCAAAGCTCTGCGCATGAACAATCCCACGCTGTGCCCACTCTATTTTGTCGACTTTGGCGCGTAAAAAATCGCTGGCAGCTTCGTATAAAGTGGTATCATCCACTTCAACTAACTGTAATTGCCTAATGTAGGTGTCAAGTCGTTCTACTTCGCCACTTTGTTCGATTCGTGAAGGAGCTCGTGAAACTGCTCGAAGCACGGCGTTTGTATTATATGCCCTGATTTGTGCGTTCAAGGCTTTGCGGTAATCCGCTGCAGAAATGTAGGCGGGTTTGTTGTCCTTTGTAAATGATTCCACTGTTTGAGTAACCCAGCCGAGCATATCTGTCAGAAGAAGATCGACATATTCAGAAGGAATGCCTACTTGATTGCTAAAACGATTTAGGAGATCTTCGTCATAGGTGTTATTGTGTATCTCGATTTCCATAGCCTTGATAACATCGCAAACGATTTTAGTTCGGCTGTCATCAAAGAGGTATCTTATATAGTCTCTATACGAATCGGGTAGGGTTGCATACACATCGGCTGCAGAACCGCCTTGAGTTGTACCCAAAATTGCTTCTTTGGCACCGGCACGCGCTTTTTTTGCCTCATAGTCAGAGTGCGCATTCATGAAGGACGCTTGAATGCCGCCGGGGATGACAGTACCGTTTGAAACAACTACAAAACGCATAATGGCTCCAGACGGTAGATCCCCAGCCTCGATATAAGTACACCAGTTGTAGAGAGTTTTCCAGAAAACTGAAGACCGTTCAGCTATTGGATTATTTGCTGACGTAACGCTTTTTACTTGTTCAGCAATAACCTTTCCATCGGTCTCTACGGCCACATCATCCAGTTTCTCGACGCTAACAACGCGGTCATCAACTGAAATGAGCTCAAAGAGCATATGCTTCACCTGAAGCAAATACCCTTGCAACTTATCGGGAACCAATGTTTTGTTCGGCATTTGCACCCCTCCAATTTTCCTGCCATAATCTACGGACTATTATTGAGCATTTCCCTTAATCAAAATATCCCAGTTAAGTGGTGGTGGTGTTCAATCAACCATTTTCATGGTCAAAAACCTAATCGAATAGCTACAATTTATCCCTATTTTCACACCAAAGACTATAAAATTTCTAATGGGTCATATCTACCCACACTTATCTTGAACAGGGACATCAAAATGTTATAGATACAACAAAAAAGACCGCATGGGAATACTCCCACACGGCTGCCTTGGTGACGCGAAGGCTCACCGTAGAAATATTATAGTGTATAACGCCGAAAAATTCAAGATTATGTCACACCTACGCACAAAAATGTTAAGAATACTCCCGTTAGGGATGCGTTAGGGATTTTGCGGTCTTCGGCGTTCCTCTGCACCGAGGCTGCAACCGCTATTTTACCTCTCTGACCACAGTTGGAATGAGGTCAAGCGCACTTCAAAAATTGAACTTATAACGCAGAAAAACCGCCTAAAGAGGCGGTTTTTCTGGGAAAGGTGGTCCGAGTGACAGGATTCGAACCTGCGGCATCCTGCTCCCAAAGCAGGCGCGCTACCAACTGCGCTACACCCGGTTATTCAGTTTTTTATCCGGCTGGTCGTATTCTCCCAAAGCAGGCGCGCTACCAGCTGCGCTACACCCGGATATGTACTTTTCAGCGCGGCAGCATGCGTTTGCACACACTTTAAAAAGGAATGGCGCTTTCTGCCGCGTCCGTTTTCCGCGATCGCGCTCAGCAGCCGCGTGCGCTTTCAGACTGCACAGGCGGCAAACCTGTACATTTTGCAATTTGCGTAAAATAAAGTTTAACACATTCTTTAGAAATTCGCAACGGTTTTCTGCATTGCAGTTTCGGGTCGGGTGTGGTATGCTCTACAAGTAAAATTATGATCTGTCAGGACAGGAGCATCAACTTATGAGAATGCGAAAAAAGCCCAACCTCGTCCCGCGCATGCAGCGCTGCGCCGCCACCTTGATCACAGAGCCCGAGGCGCTGCGCGGCCGCTGGCTGGAGCAGTTCCCCGGACATCGGGCGCTGCAGCTGGAGCTTGGCTGCGGCAAGGGGCGCTTCACGGCCGACACCGCGGCGCAGAATCCGGATATTTTCCTCGCCGCGATCGAGAAAGTGCCGGACGCGATGGTCGTCGGCATGGAGCGCGTGACCGAGCGCGGGATCGAAAATGTGCGGTTTCTGGATCGGGACGCGATCAATCTGCTCGATATGTTTGCCCCCGGCGAGGTTTCGCGCATCTACATCAACTTCCCCGACCCGTGGAAAAAATCGCGCCAGTACAAGCGCCGCCTGACCTATGCGGGCTTTCTGGCGCTGTATGCAAATGTGCTGCCGCTCGGCGGCGAGATCTGGTTCAAGACCGACAACGACCCGCTGTTCGCCTTCTCTCTCGAGCAGTTCGAGCAGGAGGGCTGGCAGCTGCGCGAGGTCACGCACGACTTGCACGCCGACGGCCCGGTCGGCGTCATGACCGACTACGAGGCGAAATTCTACGATCAGGGCATCACGATCAACCGCTGCGTGGCGGTGAAAACGGAGGACACGAAATGCGACTTGTATCCTGGAACGTCAACGGACTGCGCGCCTGTGTGACCAAGGGCTTCGCGGACACGTTCCGCGCGCTGGACGCCGACATCTTCTGCCTGCAGGAGACGAAGCTCCAGCCCGGGCAGATCACACTTGAGCTGCCGGGGTATCACCAGTACTGGTGCAGCGCCGAGAAGAAGGGCTACTCCGGTACTGCCCTCTTCACAAAGGCCGAGCCGCTCGACGTGCAGTATAACCTCGGCCTGCCGCAGCACGATCTGGAGGGCCGCGTCATCACGGCCGAGTACCCGGAGTTTTATCTTGTGTGCGTCTACACGCCGAATGCGCAGGACGGTCTGCGCCGGCTGGAATACCGGATGCAGTGGGACGATGCGTTCCGTGAGTTCGTCTGCTCGCTCGACCGGCACAAGCCGGTCGTGATCTGCGGCGACATGAACGTCGCAGCGACCGAGATCGACCTGAAAAACCCGAAGCGCAACGTCGGCAACCCCGGCTTCAGCCCGGAAGAGCGCGCAAAGTTTCAGGAGCTGCTGCACGCCGGCTTCACCGACACGTTCCGCGCCCTGCACCCGGACGAGCGCGACGCCTACTCGTGGTGGAGCTACCGCTTCCACGCGCGGGAGAACAACGCCGGCTGGCGCATCGACTACTTCCTGTGCTCCGACCGCGCGGCGGAGAAGATCGAGAGTGCCGGCATCCGCTCGGACATTTACGGCAGTGACCACTGCCCCGTGGAGCTTGAGATCGCATGGTGAAGATCGGAGACGTGGACATTCGCGGACCGCTCGTGCTTGCGCCCATGGCGGGCGTGACCGATGCGCCGTTTCGCGCGCTGTGCCGCGCGCAGGGCGCTGCCCTCACCTGTACGGAAATGGTGAGCGCCAAGGCGCTGGTCTATCACGACGAAAAGACGAAGCAGCTGCTCTGGTCACGGCCGGACGAGCATCCTGCCGCCGCACAGATCTTCGGCCACGAGCCGGAGGTCATGGCCGAGGCCGCACCCATGGCGCTGGAATACTCCGGCGCGGACATTCTCGACATCAACATGGGCTGCCCGGTCGGGAAGGTCATCCGCAGCGGCGACGGCTCGGCACTCATGCGCGACCCCGAGCTCGCCGGGCGTGTCATCGAAGCGGTCGTCAAGGCCGTTGACGCACCCGTGACCGTGAAATTCCGCAAAGGCTGGGACGGCGGCAATGTCAACGCCGTGGCCTTTGCGCAGATGTGCCAGCAGGCTGGCGCGTCCGCCATCGCCGTGCACGGGCGCACGCGCGTGCAAATGTACGCCGGCCGTGCCGACTGGGACATCATCCGCGACGTCAAGCGCGCCGTGACGATCCCCGTCATCGCAAACGGCGACATCTTTTCCGGCGCGGACGCTGCGCATATTCTGCGCTACACGGGCGCGGATCTCGCGATGATCGGCCGCGGCAGCTTCGGCGATCCGTGGCTGTTCGCGCGCGGCAACGCCGCCATCGCAGGTGAGCCGGAGCCAGCGCTTCCGCCGCTGCGCGAGCGGATCGAGGCGGCGCTGCATCAGATCGAATTTGCCGCCGACATCAAGGGCGAACGGCTGGCGTGCCTTGAGGCGCGCAGCCAGTTTTGCTGGTATCTGCGCGGCGTGCCGCACGCCAATGTCTACAAGCAGGAGGTCGTGCACGTGGAGACGCTCAACGACCTGCGGCGCATCACGCACGCCATCCAGCGCGACTTGCGGGACTGACCGCAGAAAGGCAAAAGATCCATGGATCAGGACGAGGAACGGCGCATCATCGCTCAGGTATGTGCCGGGGACGCCAACGCTTTTGAGGCGCTGGTCGTCGCCTACCAAAAACAAGTGTATAACCTCGCCCTGCGCACCGTCGGCAACGAGGAGGACGCCGCCGACATGACACAGGAGGTGTTCCTGCGCGCCTATCGGGCGCTGGGCACCTTCCGCGGCGAGAGCAAGTTCTCCGTCTGGCTCTACCGGCTGACGACGAACGTGTGCATCGACTTTCTGCGCAGCCGCCGGCGGCACCCGACCGTGTCGCTCACGGCGGCGGACGAGGATGACGAGCAGCCGCAGTTTGACATTCCCGCCGACGAAGCCTCCGGCCCCGAGCAGCAGCTTGCGCGCAGCGAGCTGCGCCGCGCCGTCGTGCGCGGGCTCGACCAGCTGCCGGACGACGCGCGCAGGATCCTCATCCTGCGCGAGCTTGACGGGCTGTCCTATGCCGAGATCGGCAAGGTGCTGCGCCTCGAGCCCGGCACGGTGAAATCGCGCCTGTTTCGCGCGCGGCGAAGACTGTGCGAATTTCTGCGCGACGACGGGAACCTTCCTGACCGCTATGCGTCAAAGCAGACAAAGGGGGGTGCGGATGTATGAACACCTGTGAGCATTACCGGCTGCAGATCAGTCAGCTGCTTGACGGCGAGCTGCCGGAGGCACAGCAGCAGACGCTGCGCGCACATCTGCACACCTGCCCGGACTGTCAGCGCGTCTATGAAGACTTTCTGACGCTGCAGGCAGCCGTGCGCGGCACGGCTGCCGAGCCCCCCGCCGACCTGACGGCGCGTATCATGCAGCAGGTGCGCCATGAGCCAGTTCCGGCAGCGCGTCCCGCGCAGCCGATGCCGGCGCACAGGGCACCGCATCCCAAACCGAAATCAAAAAAGCGCCCGGACGGGCGTATCTCTCCCCTGCTGCCGATCTCGGTCATGGCGGCATGCCTCGCGCTGATCCTCGGCGCAACGCTGTGGTTCGCTCCGCACCGAAATCCGTCTGGCAGCGGCAGCACAGTGCTCGACAGCAGTCAGGCACAGACCGCAGCCGCGACGCCCGCCGATAACGACACTGCAGAAAGGGAACTCACGCCCTCCCCTGCGCCGGAAAATGCACCGGTGCTCGACGACAGTGTGAGCAGTCTGCTCTTCTCCGTCCCGGACGACAACACAAAAGGCAGCGGCGCGGAAAGCGGTACGCTGCATATCTCTGATCGCAAGACCATCGAGGCACTCTCGGAGCTTCTGGTGCGCACGCAGCCGACGCAGCAGCCCGACGCCGCAAACGCACCGCTGTGCACGCTTGAGGAGACAAGCGCCGACGGCACGGTCACGCGCGTGACCGTCTGGCTCGACGGCAAGGATATCATCTTCGTCAGCAGCACGGACGCGCAGTATTACCGCGTGCCGGATGCAGCAGCAGAGTTTTGCCGTCTGACCGGTCTTCCGGAAAACAGAGCATAACATCAGCCTATATTGGCGCTTCAGCCCGATAAGCGACCGCTTATCGGGCTGAAGCGCCATTTTTTCAATAAATTGCTGCAAAAAGGCGATAAAAAACTGTGAATTTTTGAACATCCTTGGAAACCATTTACTTGAAACGTGCGAAAACGTGTGCTATAATTTATCATGTTTATGTTGGCTTTGCCATTTTCGTGACAAGCAAACGCAATTCTTAACAATATGGCATTTATGCCATCAGGAGGATAATTATTCGTGAAACGTATCAAAGTATCGAACAATGTGATCAGAAGAATGCCCCGCTATCTCCGCAAGCTCGACGACCTGAACGCTGCCGGGATCGAACGCATCTCTTCCGGTGAGCTTGGCCGCCAGATGGGGCTGACTCCCTCGCAGATCCGTCAGGACTTCAGCTGCTTCGGCGAATTCGGCCAGCAGGGCTATGGCTACAACGTGGTGGCGCTGCGCGGCGAGGTCGCCAAGATCCTCGGTATGGACCGCAACTACACGGCCGTTCTGGTCGGCGTCGGCAACATCGGTCGCGCGCTCGTGGAAAACTTCTGCTTTGAGCAGTACGGCTTCACGCTCAAGGCTGCGTTCGACATCAACCCCGATCTCGTCGGTAAGGAGATGCACGGCATCGTCGTGCACGACTTCTCCACGCTCGATGATATCCTCGCGGATATCCAGCCGGACGTCGCCGTGCTCTGTGTGCCGAAGGCCATGGCCAACGACGTCGCCAACGAGATCTGCTCCGTCGGTGTGAAGGCCATCTGGAACTTCACGAACACCGAGCTGCAGGTCAAGGATGCCGAACCCATCATCGAGAACATCCACTTCTCGGACAGCCTGCTGGCGCTCGGCTATTACATCGCTGAGAACCAGGACGAGGCGGAAGCCCGCGCTGCCAAGACCAAAAAAGCCTGACACGACCGCCAAAGGAGGTCTGCCTCTTGAAAATCAAGCGACTGATCTCGTTGCTGCTGATTCTGGTGCTGCTCGGCGGCTCCATGCCCGTGCTGGCAGCCAACGCCGGCAGCCGGCAGGATCCGCTGCTGTCGCGCAGCTATGTGCAGACGTGGTCGTCCGACTTGCTCGCCCGCGTCGAGGAAACCGCACGCACCGCCGTACAGGCAGCGCTTGACAAGGCGCTGCAGACGTATGATGCCTCCCTGAGCACCGGCGCCGGAAAGAGCCGCATCTGCACGCTCTTCTCCGGGAACACTGTGGAGCTCAAGACCGGCGACTGCTTCACCGTCCTGAGCGGAGACGCCGCCGTGAGTGTTGCGTCCGGTGCGCTCGTTGACGCGACTGACGGCAGACAGGCCGCAACCGGCGCGCTGCAAACCGCGCACCGCTACATCGCATGCGAAAATGTGCAGGCAACGATCACCTGTACGCAGGCCGGCACGCTGCTGCTGTCGGCGGGCGCTTACGTCACCCGCTATGTGGACGTGCCCGCAACGGCGTGGTACGCGCCTTACGTGGAGTATGCCACTGTCAACAAGCTCATGAGCGGCATCGGCAACCGGTGCTTTTCTCCGGACACCGTGCTCACGCGCGGCATGTTCGTGACCGTGCTGGGGCAGCTTGCGCAGATCGATGAGGATGCCTATCCCGGCACATCCTTCAACGACGTCGAAATCGGCAGATGGTACGCCCCCTTTGTGGAGTGGGCCGCGCAGCATGATGTCGTCAGCGGCACCGGAAACGGACGCTTTGAGCCGAACGCGCCGATCACGCGCGAGCAGATGGCGTCGATCGTCGCCCGCTATGTGCAGAGCACCGGTGCGACGCTCCCGACGATCACCGACCCTGTCGTGTTCAAGGACATGGATGCGGTCTCCGGCTGGGCGCTTGAGGGCGTGGAGCTTATGCGTATGACCGGCATCATCTCCGGCGACGAAAAGGGGTACTTCAACCCCCTCGGTCAAGCGACACGCGCGCAAGCCGCAACCGTTTTCACGCAGCTGCGGGAAGCGATCCTGCGCGCGGAAACATGAACTTTATCTTTTTATGATTATGAATCGATCGGCGGAGCCTGCGGCTCCGCCGATCTGCACAAAGGAGTTTTTACATGTCTGATACGATCGCCGCCATCGCGACCGGCAACGTCCTGTCCGCGATCGGCATCCTGCGTCTGTCCGGTGACGGGACGCTCGCCGTCATCGACCGCGTGTTTCACCCCGCCAACGGCCGCCCCATGTCCGAGGCGCCGAACCGCCAGCTCGTCTACGGCGCGTTCTGCGACACCGATGGGCAGACGCTCGACCTCTGTCTTTGCACCGTCAGCCGCGGCCCGCACAGCTATACCGGAGAGGACACGGCAGAGCTGCAGTGTCACGGCTCGCCAGCTGTGCTGCGTGCGGGACTGCAGGCGCTGTTCGCCGCCGGAGCGCGGCAGGCACTGGCCGGGGAGTTTACCAAGCGCGCCTTTCTCAACGGACGCATGGATCTCACGCAGGCAGAAGCCGTCATTGACCTCATCCACGCCGAGACCACGCGCGATGCGAAAAATGCCGCCGGTCAGCTCGGCGGCGCGGTGCTGCGGCGCGCACAAAGTGTATATGATGCGCTGCAGGACATCGCCAGTCACTATCACGCCGTGATCGACTACCCCGATGAGGATATTCCGGATTTCCGGCTCAATGCTTATGAGGCCACTATGCAAAACTGCATCACACAGCTGCAGTGCCTGCTGGACACGTTTTCCCGGGCAAATGTGCTCCACGGCGGCGTGCCCGCCGTGATTCTCGGCCGCCCGAACGCGGGCAAGTCCTCCCTGCTCAATGCCCTGCTCGGCTATGAGCGCGCGATCGTGACCGACGTGCCCGGCACGACCCGCGACACGATCGACGCGCGCGTCACGCTCGGCGGCGTGCTTCTGCGCCTGACCGACACCGCCGGATTGCGCGACACGGCCGACCCCGTCGAGGCCATCGGCGTCAACCGTGCGCTGGACGCAGCCGCAGATGCGGCGCTTGCCATTGCAGTGTTTGACGCAGCGCACCCGCTCGATGAGGATGACCGTCAGGTCATCGACGCGGCACAGGCCGCGCAGGTGCGCATCGCGGTACTCAACAAATCAGACCTGCCCGCCGCTGTACAGCCGGAGGCGTTTGCGGCACGGTTTGACGCCGTGTGCGTACTCTCGGCGAAGGAGCGCACGGGGCTTGCATCGCTCGAGCGCGCCGTGGCGGAGCACTTCCCCGCTCCGGACGCGCCGGCCGGTGAAATCCTCACCAACGCCCGCCACGCCGAGGCCATCGGCCGGGCGCTGGAATCGCTGCGCGCTGCACGTGAGGCAATGCTGCAGGGCGTGACGCCGGACGCCGTGCTCACCGAGGCCGAGGAGGCCATGTCCGCCATCGGCGAACTGACCGGCGCCTCCATCCGCGAGGATATCACCAACCGCATCTTTGCGCGCTTTTGCGTTGGAAAATAAAGAAATACAGCAAACGGCCGCCGGTTTTGACCGGCGGCCGTTTGCTATGCAGTTTCAGCGAAATGTGATGCCGCCGCGCTCCGACGTGCGCACGAGCACAACGCCGAGCAGCAGCGCCAGCGCCTCATAAATGCCCATGGTCAGCCAGACGGCATTGCCGCCAAAAACAGCCGGTACGGCAAAGATGATCACGCTGTCCAGCAGGAAGCTGCGGCACAGATTCAAAATGACTGCCTGCTTCGTGCGCTTGGTCGAATACAGGTAGGCTGATATAAGCGTATTCACGCTCATGATGATGAAGCCCCACGCATAGCGCGGCATATATGCCACGGTGCAGGCAAGCGTCTGGGCGTCCGCGCCGAACATTCTGCAGATCGGCCCGCCGACAAACAGCAGCACGATGTTGATGAGCGCGCTGCCGATGAGGTCAATGAGCACACCGGCGCGAAAATACCACTTGAGATCCTGCGCATCGCGCGCACCGTAGCTCTGGCCGAACAGCGGCTGCAGACCGCACGAGACGCCGATGAAGACCGCCGCGGAAAACGACGCCACATAGCAGATGATCGAATAGGCATTCACGGCCATATCACCGAGGCGGGCAAGGAGCACATAGTTTGTGCACAGCGTCGCCACCGGGACGGCAAACTGCGCAATTGCCTCCGGCGTGCCGCGCAGCAGGAGCTTGCGCACAAGCGCTCCGGAAAGCCGAAATCGTCCGACACGCAGCCTGCCGCGGCGCAGGAAAAAGTGCGACGACACGATCAGCATGCCGCAGGTCTGTGAGATGCCGGTCGCAACGGCCGCGCCCATCAGCCCCTTTTGCAGCGGGAACACGAACAGCCAGTCGAGGAAAATATTGATGACTGTCGAGACGATCGAGGCGACGCTCACAAGCACAGGTGAGCCGTCGTTGCGGCAGTAGTTATTCAAAAACGTCATCATGCCTGACGGCACGGCGAAAAGCGAATACCAAAACAGGTAGTCGCATACGAGCCGGTGATACGTCTCGTTCGCGCCGAGCAGCGTCGCGATCTCCGATGTCAGGCAGGTGCCGACCAGCATCATGACGACAGCGACCGTCAGTGTCCCGGCAAGTGAGTGCATGAACGCCTGGTTTGCACCCGTGATGTCCCCGCGGCCGATGCGCACGGCCGACACCGTCACGCCGCCGACGACCGTAAGCATGACAAAGGCATTGAGCACCATCACAAACGGCCACACCAGATTGATCGCACCGAGCGCGTCCGTGCCGATGCCCTGCCCGACGAAGATGCCGTCGATGATCGTAAAGAGAAAATAGGCGCAGTTGCCGAGAATGGTCGGCAAAACGTACTGCGAGAGCTTTTTCATTCGGATGTTCATAGCGCCTCCGGGCACGCGGATTTCCGCCTGATACGCGCACGCGCGGCCACACAGTGCATGCCGCTCAAAACGTGCCCTCGCGCACATCATAACGGTTTGTCAAGCACCTGTCAAGCATTCCCTTGCGCAACAAATTTTCATGTGCGCGCTTGAAAGCCTAGTATTCATATGTTATTATTATAGTATACTCGGAAATGAAGGGGGCTTTCCCATGAAAATATCCACCAAGGGGCGCTATGCCCTGCGCATGATGCTCGACCTCGCGGAGCATCAGGGTGACGGCTACGTCGCGCTCAAGGATATCGCGCAGCGTCAGGGCATCTCAAAAAAATACCTTGAGCAGATCGTTCCCATGCTCGGCAGAGCGGACGTTTTGCGCACGACGCGCGGCTATCAGGGCGGTTACCGGCTGGCGCGCGCGCCGCAGGAGTATACCGTCGGCGAGATCCTGTGCCTGACGGAAGGCGGCCTCGCCCCGGTCGCCTGTCTTGATCAGCACCCGAACCCGTGCCCGCGCTGCGGCGCATGCGCCACCCTGCCCATGTGGGAGGGGCTGGAGCGGGTCATCCGCAATTATCTCGATGGCATCACGCTGCAGGATCTGCTCGAGCAGCAGACGGCGCGCGCCGCGAACGACTACGTCATCTGAAAACAGCACTTTGCACAAAAACCTCCGGCAGTTCAAACTGCCGGAGGTTTTTCGCTCTGATGATCCCGGTCACTGCTGCGCGGTGTCACTGTAGAGCGAGAACGCCCCGTTTGCGACACTGTCGAGCATATCGACGGTGAACGCCTGCGCACGCTCGGCATCCCGGTCGAGCAGCGCACAGTAGAGCTCGAGCTTGTTCTGGTACAGGCGGTTGCCGCCGTAGCGCCGGCTGTACAGACTCCAGAAATGCAGCCCGTAGGTATGGATGGAGTTATACAGCAGCGGCAAAAATGCATTGCGCGACAGCACGCTCAGCGCATGGTGGAACTGAAACGTCGCCTCAGCGCGCTCCTCATCTGTCTTTCCGCTCTTGATCGCATCGAGCAGTGGCGCAAGCCCATCGAGCTCCTCCTGCGTGGCGCGCTCGACCACAAGCTTCACGCACAGGCACTCGTTGGCGCCGCGCACCTCCAGCAGGGAGCGCACCTCGTCGTCACGCATGACGCCGCCGTTATAGTTCAAAAGCGCCGTGAGCGTGTCGAGCGAGCCGCTCTTGCGGTAATCGCTGACGTAGACGCCCTGCCGCGTGACGATCTCCACAAACCCCATTTTTTCAAGCTCGACCAGGCCAGCCGAGATCACTGGACGGCTCACGCCCATGCGCGCGCTCATCTCGCGCGCCGGCGGCAGCTGGTCACCGGGAACAAGCTCCCCGGAAATGATCATGGCCTCGATCTTCTGCACGAATTGATCCGTGAGCGATACTGCCTCGATCCTATCGAATCCCATCATATTCACCTCTGAATGGACTGAAACGTGCTTGGTATTACCACGTGCCCTTTGGTATGAAAATATCATCATTTTGACGAACTGTCAAGGAAGAAAGTCGGCAATTTTCCGAAAATGTTAAAATTGAAACACATATCGTTGATTTTTTGTGCCTACTGCTATATGATAATACTGAAATCTGGTAATACCACGTCCAGAAACACAAACATCAGGAAGGAAGGGGAAACATTTGAAAGATCTGAAGCATCTGATCTACTTTGAAAACCTTCTGGAAGACGCCAACAACGAGTTGGTTCGGCAGGCTCAGGCGGACGGCAGCATCGTCCTCGGCTACACCTGCTATCACATTCCGGAGGTCCTCCTCAACGTAGACAACTGCATCTCTGTGCGACTCAGAGCTCCCAAGACCGGTTCGCTGGATATCTCGACGTACTACATGTCCAACTACACCTGTGACTACGCGCGTGCGCTCGTCGAGCGTGCGATCGAGGGCGGCTATCAGTTCCTGGATGCGCTGATCGGTGTGGATGCCTGCTCGGCCATGAACCGTGCGATGGAGCACTTCGAGGTCCTGAAGGTCAACAACAAGGAGAAGTTCTTTGTCACGCATACCGACATGCCGCTCAAGGTGACCGATTACTACATCGACTCCTACACCACGCAGATGCGTGAGCACGTGCTCGACCGTCTGACCGAGACCTTCGGCGTTGACACCTCCGACGAGGCGCTGCGCAAGGCGGTCGCCGAGCACAACGAGGTCTGCAAGATCATCAGCGAGATCGCTGAGATGCGCAAGCTCGACAATCCGATCATCACGGGTTATGAGTTCCACATTCTCAACCTCGTGAGCTACGCCTGCCCGAAGGCGCTCATCCTGCCCTACCTGCGCGAGACGCTCGCTGAGCTCAAAAAGCGCAAGCCGGACGCCAAGAGCCCGTACCGTGCCCGCGTTGCCATCGTCGGCAGCGAGATCGACGATCCCAGCCTGACGAAGCTCATCGAGGGCTGCGGCGCGCTCGTCGTGTCCGACCGTTTCTGCTTCGGCAGCACACCGGGCCGCGAGGTCATCGAGCTCAACGACGAGGAAGACGTCCTGCGTCAGATCTGCCGCCACTACATGGAGACCAGCGAGTGCGCTCGCTACATCTCCGATGAGAAGGTGCACCAGCGCCGTGAGACGGCTGACCGTCTGGCGCGCGAGTACAATGCGGACGGCATCATCTACGAGCAGATGAAATACTGCGACTACTGGGGCTTCGAGCGTGCTCTGGCGAGCTACGTGCTCAACACTGAGTACGGCTGGCCGGTCCTGAGTATCGACCGTGTGTACAACAACGGCTACTCGGGTCAGCTCCGCACGCGCGTTCAGGCGTTTGTGGAGAGCCTGGAGATCAAGAAGATCCAGAGAGAAAGGGGTGCCAAGTAATGGGCAAGGTGAAATATCCCAATCCGAAATTCTTCAAAGCGAAAGACAATATGGACTGGGCTGCTCAGGCAGAGAACCTGAAGCTGGTCGGCGGCATCTTCTGGGACATGTTCAAGGAGACCGACTGGAAAAAGTTCGGTGAGGGCTGGAAGAACATCCTCATTTCCGACCGTGACCGTATCAAAGAAGAGTACAAGTCCTTTGCAGCCGCCTCCATGAAGGACAAGATCGACCTCATCCTCAACGGTGAGCGTCACCTTGGCCGCCTGTATCGCGACGGCGCCATGTGCACCGTGCGTCGTGAGTGGCGCGGCATCAAGGACACGGTCTATGACTTCTATGAATGGGCACGTCTGTGGGGCATGCTGCTCATGACCTTCTCCAAGGACCTGATCCCGGCTATGAACCAGACGCTGTACTATCGCTGGATGGTGTCTTACTTCTGCTGCCACAGCTTCATGGACAAGAACATCCTCGGCCTGCGCGGCTCCAACCTGCGCATGAGCCACGAGCTCACCTACTGCATCTACCGCTACGTCGCTGAGAACCTTGTCATTCTCGCCAAGGGCGACAAACGCAACGGCAACTGCGACGAGCTCAACCGCAAGCTCGTTCTGATCGACGAGATGACCATGGCGCAGATCATGGCCGGCTTCCCGACCCTGTACGGCATCCCGCACCAGCTGCTGCCGGTGTTCCTGGTCTCCGAGATCGACCAGCTCACCTGCATCCCGTACATCGATGCCGTCGAGTCCTTCGGTCTCCCGGCCGATACCTGCCCGGTTCCGACGTCCGAGTGCGGCGCGCTCGTCATCGACGCTCTTCCGCATCTGGGCAGCTGCTACATCTCCAGCTCCATGCCTTGCGACGGTTCCGTCATGGCATCCAGCTACTTCGCCCGCCGCTTCCCCGACATCCCGGTGCATCACCTGTGCTTCCCCGTCCGCTACGAGGACGAGCTGACGCTCGACGCCGCTGTCGAAGACGTCAAGGAGTGCATCCGCTTCATCGAGAAGCAGACCGGCGAGCAGTGGAACTGGGATTCTTACTTCACCGCAATGAAGCGCTTCAACACCGAGACCGACTACGAGCTGCAGAAGTGGGAGATCAACAAGACCGCTTATCCGCAGCTGATCGGCCCGAGCTACGAGCTGTTCCGCAAGTGGTGCTACGAGATGGACGGCGGCCTCGATCCGCGTACCATCAAGTCCTGCGAGAAGGTCAACAAGATCCTCCTCAAGGGCTACAAGAATAAGGAGCAGGCCTGGCGCAACAAGATGCGCTATCGTGCCATCACCTGGAGCTGCCCCCCGCACTACTACGCCAACTTCTCCAACTGGCTGGCCAACAGCTGGGGCATCAACGTCGTCGTTGAGATGGAATCCCTCAACTTCACCAAGCACCTCAACACCTCCGATGAGACCGAGGCGCTGCGTGACATGGCCCGTCTGTACGAGCGCATGGTCATGCGCCGCCACACCAACGGTGGTTACCACAACGTCGTCACCGAGCTGTGGCGTCAGTGCGAGGCTTGGAACACGGGCATCGTCATCATGTGGCAGCACGTCGCGTGCAAGAACATGGCTACCGTTCAGGGTCTGCTCGACGAGCAGGGCCGCGAGCTGGGTCTGCACCTGATCTGGATCCCGCACGATCTGATGGATCCGCGTACTGTTTCGCGCCGCACCATGCGCGACACGGTCTCGAGCTATATGGACACCGTCATGAACGCCAAGCCGGTAGACGAGACGCTGCTCGACTTCGCAGACGATGTTTGCATGTAATCATTTATTGAATTGAAGGAAAGGATATAGATAACTATGAAATACTTTGGCGGATGCGACGTAGGTTCCACCTACACGAAGGCAGTCATTCTGGACGAGA
>OIWP01000365.1_pt1 | contig 68245 bp, 57 predicted proteins | sample 1587661 | NCBI WGS metagenome assembly OIWP01 (sample SAMEA3888899, study PRJEB22519) | human gut metagenome | biome: human gut; feature: human-associated habitat; material: faeces | place: Denmark | collected 2010 | reverse complement strand
CACAAATGGATCACTGAATGGATTGTCCGCGATGATAAAACGGCTCAGCTGATGCTCCTGCAGAAAAGGCAATTTAGATACAACCTTTAAGCCTGCCGGGGTCAGCAAAAACAAGGATGCGATGCCGCCGATTAAAATCAGCACCATCAGGATATGCTGAAGCTTGCGCAGACTTTTGTGCGTCGGTATCAAGAAACAGACGCCGCAGATTACCGCCAGTACCATGATTGAACCGGCATCATTCTGCAAACCGATAAAAAATACACCTAAGAGCATAAAAATTACCGGTACTTTAATAATTGTCCAGCAAGAATAATTTTCCTTACGCCGTGTTGTTTCCACGGTCACTGCCATTAAAACAATCATGAATACTTTAAAGAATTCTGAAGGCTGCAGCGTAACCTCACCGATCATCGGCAATGACAGACGCAGCCACGCTCTTGAACCGCCGCTGGGATCAAACATCAAACAAGCAAGCAGCATCCCAAGCAATAAAACACCAATTGTCTGTGACCACCACTTTGCTCTTGACATCGTAAAATTATTTGCCATAAAAACCATGGCAAGATAGCTTAAAATCACAAATCCCAACTGTTTGATAAAGGTTTTGATAACGACTGTATCATTATTATATGTTTCACCGACACTGGTTGATGTAATCATCAGCGTGCCTATTACGATTAAGGCGATAACACTGATATGAATGAAAAGATCATATTTTTTAGGCATCTTAAATGTAAGACGCATTCTCATAAAATTCACGCAATCGCCTCCGTATCCATTTTACACAATTTAAGCCTATAAAGCAACCAAGCAAAAAGCATCATAAATCATAGGATAAGAAGCATAAAAACCATGATCAGGCTGAATAAATCCGATTATACAAGCGGTAATACTTGCGTCATTTTTAATTATAACGTAAAATAATATGGAAGAAAGCAGGGATAAAATGAGATTAGAAGCAAAAGACATTGTGAAGGATACAGATCCTTCAGTCAGACAAAAAAGTGAAAAAGTACAGCTGCCGCTGAGCGATGAAGATCGTGAACTGGCACTGGCGCTTGTTGAATATGTAAAACGGTCCCAGGACCCTGAAATCAGTGAAAAAGAAGGACTGCGGCCGGCTGTTGGTATTGCCGCTGTTCAAGTAGGTGTGCATAAACGAATCTTAGGTATCGTCATTCCCTATGAAGAAGATGAGGATGAGGTTTTCTGCCTTGTCAATCCGAGAATTGTTTCTCATTCCGTACAGGATTCCTATTTAAAAGGCGGTGAAGGCTGTCTTTCAGTAGAAGAAGTTCATGAAGGCTATGTACCGCGTCATGCCCGCATCAAGGTTCGTGCCTATGATGTTTTACAGGATCAGGAGATTGAATTAAGAGCCAGCGGCTACGCGGCAATCGTGCTTCAGCATGAAATGGATCATTTTGAAGGTGTTCTCTTCTATGATCGAATCAATCAGGAAAATCCTTGGCAGGAAATTGAAGACGCAGAAGTAATTGAATAGAATATTTAGGACTGCTTATGAAGTTAAGCAGTCTTTTTTTGGTTAATTGAGTTTTATTTTCATGAATCTATGTTATAATAATAAAAGCAAAGAGTGTCTTTTTGTTTTGAAAGGAGTTTAACTATAATGGATAAGAAGCAAACAAAGACACCTCGAAGAGTACCAGAAAAACAATCAACACCATATAATAAACTGGCCCCGAAAAAAAATGACACCTTAGTGTATGCGCTAGGTGGCTTGGGCGAAGTCGGCAAAAATATGTATTGTATTGAACACGAGGATGACATCGTGATTATCGATGCGGGTGTTCGTTTTCCTGAGGAAAATCTTCTGGGTGTAGATTATGTAATCCCTGATTATAATTATTTAGTCAGAAATAAACAAAAGAAAAAAACGTTAATTATTACACACGGACATGAGGATCATATCGGCGGTATTCCGTTCTTGCTGAAATCGGTAGATATCGATTGTATTTATGCAAGCCGTTTTGCCGTATCATTGATCAACCGTAAACTTGAAGAAAGAAAAATGCTGAAGCAGGTAAAGATTCGTGAAATCAATGAGGACAGCTCAGTGGTGACTAAGCATTTCCGCTGCGGTTTCTTTAATACGACTCACTCAATTCCTGATTCATTGGGAGTTGTAATTAATACGCCAAATGGACGTATCGTAACCACCGGTGACTTTAAGTTTGACTTAACGCCGGTAGGTACTAACGCCGATTATCAGAAAATGGCTTATCTGGGAGCAAGTAATGTTACCCTGCTGATGAGTGATTCAACCAACTCTGGCGTTGAGGATTTCTCTATTTCAGAAAAGGTCGTTTCAAAGGCTATTTTAGAAATTACCCGTAAAACGCAGGGACGTTTGATTGTTGCTACATTTGCGAGCAACGTTCATCGTGTTCAGCAGATTCTTGAATCCGCTGTAGCCTGCGGACGTAAGGTCTGTATCTTTGGCCGTTCTATGGAGAATATTGTAACCATCGGACGCAAGCTTGGTACAATTAATATTTCAGAGAGCAGCTTTTTAAATCCGGAGCAATTAAATCGGATGCCGGCAGATAAGGTATGTATCGTATGTACCGGCAGTCAGGGTGAGCCATTAGCTGCCTTGAGCCGCATCGCGCAGGGAACTCATCGTTATATTAAGTTGATTCCCGGTGATACGGTTGTTTTCTCATCAAGTCCGATTCCCGGCAATGGTGCCAGTGTAAATCAGGTTGTTAATAAGCTCTTCAGAGCCGGTGCAAATGTACTGACAAATTCGATTTTAAATAACCTGCATACGACTGGGCATGCCTCACAGGAGGAGCAGAAGCTGATGCTTCAGCTGATTAAGCCAAAATTCTTCATGCCGGTGCATGGTGAATATAAAATGCTGAAACAGCACATGGATACAGCGACTGAAACTGGAATTCCAAAAGAAAATATCTTTACTTGTGCCAACGGTGATGTTTTACTGCTTAGAAATGAGCAGGTATATCAATCAAGCATTCGTATTCAGGCTGATGACATCTATGTTGACGGCAATGATATTTCAGGCGTATCAACAGCGGTATTGAAGGATCGTAAAATCTTAGCGGATAATGGATTGGTTTCAGTCATTGTCTGCATTGATTCAAGAGTGAATAAGATTATGTGCCGTCCTGTCATTGTATCAAGAGGTTTTGTCTTCATTAAGGATTCGCAGACTTTATTAAAAGAAGCGGAGAATGTTGTATATACGGCACTGCGTGAACGCATGGCAACTAAAACAACCTTTGGTGAAATTAAAAATACGATTCGCTCATCGTTAGAGCCATTCCTCTATAACAAGACGCACCGCAATCCAATTGTTATTCCGGTTATCCTGAATTCAAAGGAAGCGATGGCGCAAATGGCCCAGATGCGTACCGCTAAGGCTCAGCATCAGCCAATTAAAAAAGTTAAACATACAGAAAGTCAGCCGCAGAAATAGGCTGGCTTTTTTAAAGAAAAACGATGGCTTTCATTGACCATCGTTTTATTTTAATTATTCATTTAATTAATCATTTTCTGGTGTATATATCGGACTCCAATAAATACCATATTCATCAATCCAGCAGCCATCAATCCATTGATTTCTGACCATTCTTCCCTCGCTGTCCAAATAATACCAACGGCCTTCCGAGGTTGGCTGCCAGCGATTCGTTACATAAGTATAATGTTCAAACAAATACCAATCATTCCAATGCGCCTGCCAATATTGATATCGGGCAGAATAATCTTCTAAGAAATAAAACCATACACCGTTAACTTCCAGCCATGACTGTACTAACTGACCATCTTCACGGGCCGCATAAAGCTTGTATTCCTCACCATATGAATCTTTAAATTCATTAAGCGGCATCGTATCGACAAAATTACCATTTTGATCTAATACCACCCATTCATTTTTAGCTATCGTGTGATCCTCTTTAATGTAATAAACGGCATCAGCTGTAGTTGGCTTTTGGATGAATTGATCAGGACTTAACGCCTGCACCAGCTGCTGATCCTTATCCAAGAGAATAAAGCCATTATCAGCAGGTTTGCCATTAATATAATAGTAAGTTTTACCGCTGTTCTCTACAAAGCCCTCTTTTTTTGTTGATGGTGCATAACTGCCGCCGCCTGATGAAGGGGTACTGCTCTTTTCTTTCAATGTAAAGGTTACTTCTTTGATATCATCACGGCCTGTATTGCTCCAATTACTTCCATCATAGCGCTGTTCAGTAAAGGTAATTGAAAGCTTATGTGCGCCGATTGATAAATTAGCGGTGTTAATCGTACCTGAATAAGCAGAATCTAAATTTATTTCTGCTGTATCGATAAGACATTTTGAAGGCAGCCAGCGTTTATTATTCAAAGACGGTGTGTTATTTTCCATACCATTGCCCAAGGCGGTAAAAGCTAAAGTATCTCCTTTGAAATATTCTTTTCCCTCAGTTATACCGCTGATTGAATTTACTGGAATTTCTGCTTCAACAAGCTTCCATGTATGTGTATCCCCACTTTCTTCTTTACTTAAATTCAAACTATCGCTTGTGTAATTAAATACTTCACTACCGCCGTTTGCGACGCTAACATATACTTGATCTTTTGCAGGACTACCCTGAATTTCTAATTGAGTTGTACCAGCAGCAGTACCGCCGATGCTTAATGATTTACCGGCTTCTAATACCAGCGTACCGTTACCGATATATTCATTAGAGATAGCTTCCTGCATTATTGTACTGCTGCTGTTTACAAGAGAAAGTTTACCGCCCTCTTGAATTGTCAGATTTTTTACACCCCAGAATAAATGATTGTTGTTTTCAGCTCCAGAAGCTAATGGTTCATCAGCCAAGCTTAAAGTTGCATTCTTCGCAATATTAACCTTATCAGCTCCAGAAATATAGTAGCTTTCTAACTGCATACTATTTGTGCCATCACCTATATTAACCTCAATCCCATTCGTAATAGTACAATTGTTTTTTATACCTAAAATTTGAATGGGTGATTTTTGATTGCCAGTAATATTGAATAATGCTTTATTAACTGTGCTGAACGCATATCCACCACTATTGATTGCACCTGTTATTTGATTACCACCTTGCAAATTTATGATTGAACTGCCTTTTACATTTACCTGATGAGAAGCATCCATTCCCCAACTGCCACCAATATATTTTCCTTCTGTTACTACATCCTTAAATATTTTAATTTCATCTCCATCAATATCTACATTTGCATCAGCACTATATAAAACAGCTCCATAGTTAAAGTTATTAATAGTTAGATTATTATATTCGACCTGTAATGATCCGCTTATCTTGCTTTGTCCTCTAGTTTTCGCAACGCCGCCGCTATATATAATCGTTGTTAAAGGAGCTGTGAAATCTTTAAAAACTACATTTAAATTGCCATCGATGTTCGACTCACCAGTTATACTATACCCTCCGCCAACTACTGTTTTCGTGGGTATTGAGCCATCGAATACCAAATTCACAGTACCATTTATATTGGCAGAATTTGAGGCCGAAGAATAACCGCTGCAGTACATTAAACTTGATCCTGTCGAAATACTGCTCGCGCCATTGCCGTTAAAATAAGTACTGATTACATTAGAGTTACCCTTTGTTCCGACTTCTGCCGTAGCAGACTCTCCTGTTGCATAGCCTTTTCCGATAAAATAATTAGTTACTGTGACATTCCCATTAAATGTATTTGTAAAATTTCCCTTTATATTAGCCTGCGCGTTAATCGTGCCACTCCCTGTATAACCGCCGCCAACAAACCACCTGCCAAACTTGCTATTATTGCCGAATACAGCCGTGACATTGCCTAACACATCAGCAATTGCTTCTGGCTCATCCTGAGGCAGCAAGTTACCATCTACTTTATAGTAAACATATCCGCCGCCAATGAAATTTCCCATACCAAGGTCACCATAGGAATCAAAATCAACGACTTTACAATTATCACCCAATACAACATCAACTGAACCTGTCACAGTAGCATCGCCGCGCAAATTTACTGCACCGCCGCTAATAAGTCCGCTAACAAGTTTTACGTTATTTTCAATTGTAATTTTAACATTTCCCAGTACCTTAGCTATTGCTGGACACTTATCATATGCTGAATCAACAAATTCAAAATAATCGGGATCATAGTTATCAGCCTTACCAACACTTCCGTCAGCAAAGCCACCACCTAATACACTGATACCTGGATTTGAATTTCCGCTTTCCATTACGGCACCAGTTTTTATTGTTATTTCTGTACCGCCTACATTGGCTTGACTAATTTTGAAAGTATTTCCAAAATTTCCTGGATCATAACTACTTTCAGCATGCCCGCCGCCAAAAATACCATTGGCATTTTCATAATCATAATCCTGACCTGATATTTTTTGAACAGTTATATGTGTCGTTCCAATTACATCAGCAGTACCACTTTTTACTGCATAGCCGCCGCCATAAACACCACTATTTGATTCCCAAACGGGTCTTGCAGTAGTAATTGTTGTATTCCCAGTAACTGTTGCATCTGAACCCAACCCTGAAGCATATCCGCCACCATAAAGACAACGGAACACACTTAAGTCATCCTGATAACCCTCAGGCAAATTATCCTCAACAGCTAATATTACAACATTCTGTTTCACTTTAGCACTTGCACTAACTTTGCGATTAACTAAATCGCCGCTTATAGACTCGCTCTTAGCATAACCACCGCCATAGACTCCATAATGATTATAATTATATCCCTGCGCATCACCCTTAAATGTAATATTTACACTACCGCCAACATCAACGTTCAGCAATGCCTCATAAGCATACTGAGAATCACACTCAGCATAGCCACCACCAATAATTGAAAAATCGTCATTTCCGATAAAACCATTTAGTAAAATCACTACATCACCATCAACCTTGGCATTTAATACATGCTTTCCCGTAACATTTTGGGCATTAGCCTGATAAGCTACACCACCGCCGCGAACATACTCCACATAATGACTGGCATTTGTGATATTAATGGTTGCTGAACCAGATACATTCGCATTTAAAGTTAATGCTGATAAATCACTTTCGCCGGCTTCTGCATATCCACCGCCAGCAACAATGCCATAAACTTCCCCACCGATAGTTACCTTCGTATTACCATCTACATTATTGTTAAATCCTCCGCCAAAAATATTGCCTCGTTTAAGAACACCATTAAATTCAATATTAGTATTACCTGTTACATCTGCATTGTAACCGCCGCCATAAATCGATGCATTATTATAGTTCCAATCATCAATTGGTGAACCAAAAACTATATCCTTACTAATAATCAATGAACAGCCATTCGCATACAATGAATTCATTTTCTCCGTACTAAATTCATTTTTTTCATTAATATTAAACGCTCTTTGTGTGCCGCTGCTATCAGATTGTATTGTCAAACTGGTAAACCTTTCAGGAATGATTAACGGTGTAGCAGTTTTAGTCTCATTAATATCACTTGTCAGTGAAACAACCACATCTCCTTGGATAGAGGGTTCATTAAACAGCGCACTAAAATTAGCATAAGTTCCTCCTGTCCCTAGAGTGATCACATTACTATATGTATTATTAATAGTGTTTGTCAAATTCTCTTCGATCCCCTGCGTTATCTGCACTTCAATAAATGGGGACATATCATTCTCAAATGCCAACTCATATTCACTCGTATCCCATACAGGTGTAAAAATGTATGTATCATACGTTGAGTTTGCATAGTCTTCGGCAGTCTGCCAGCTTACAGCAAGTGTTTCAGGTTCTGTTTTTCCTGCTAGGTTTACTGTGAGTGTCTGTGGAAATGCAATTTCAGCTTCTGCGATTTTTTCTTTTAATCTAATAATCTGATAAGGCTGACCTGCATCTGCTTCATAACCTACAAAACTAATTATTTCTTTTACTGCCGTAGACTCTTCAAATCCTTTTTCTGCGCTGACAATGCATGTTGAACCTACAAGTGCCGCGCATAAAAATGAAGAACATATAATTCTCCTAATTCTTTTCATTTTTTGAACTCTCCTTATTATGTTTTAGAATTAAATGCTCCCAAGTCTGTACCTATTGTAACATAGAAAATTATTCATTACTATATAGGTTTTAAATTTACAATACTAAAAAAACCTCGTCTTAATTCTAAAACGAAGTTTCATTGAACCTTTAATCACAGCTTAAACAGACGCTGCTATAAGGCTTCAAGTTTTAAATATTCTGATTTTACCCAACCGAGCTTAATCGTAATTTCATGAATGATCAGTGTCAGAATCGCCGGCAGTATGAAATGCATCAGCACGACTTGAATCAACAAAGTTGCACCGCCATCGGGCACTGCCGCAAAGGCTGAAAATTGACCGACTAACCCACTGGTACCCATTCCTGCGCCCACCGCTGTATTACTCATTTTCAAAACCGCTGTAGATATCGGGCCAAGAATAGCTGATGCCAAGGTTGGCGCAATCCAAATTTGCGGATGACGAATTATATTGGCAAATTGAAGCATACTGGTTCCGATGCCTACGGAAATAAATCCGCCGAAGCCGTTTTCCTTATAGCTCATCACCGCGAAGCCAATCATTTGCGCGCTGCAGCCAACCACAGCCGCACCGGCAGCCAAGCCATCAAGGCCTAACATAATACATAAAGCAGCGGAGGATATCGGTGCTGTCAAAACCATCCCAACCACGACCGCAATCAATATTCCCATTGGAATCGGTGACATCAGCGTTGCATTATTAATAATCGTTCCTAATGAAGCCATTAATGCTGATACCGCTGGGCCAATCAGCTGACCAGCCAGACAGCCAGATACAATGCTGACAATCGGTGTAACAATAATATCGACGCTGGTTTTGCCCGCCGCAAGCATACCGATCTCACTGCCGATGACCGCCGCTACATATGCCCCTACCGGTCCGCCTGCCGTATAACCAAAAGCACCGGCTATACACATTGAAAATAAAACCAGCGGCTTTACTTTCAGCCCATAGGCAATCGCAACACCAATCGCTGAACCAATGACTGGTGAAGAAGCATTCGCAACATCCGCGAACGGCTGCAGAAAGCTTAAGAAGTTAATTTTCGCAAGCTGTGACAAGATCAGGCCAATTATCAATGAACTAAATAAACCAAGCGCCATTGAAGACATTGCCTGAATCAGATATCGATCAATATATTTCCTCATTTGTTTCATATAGATCCCCTTTTCAAAAAAAAGTCACATCAATGTGTCTTGACACATGACATGACTAATATTATACACTTCCAAAAATGAAAGTCAATGTTCTTTTCTTACTAAATATCCCTGTTCAGCAAGTGCTGCTTCAATTCTTTCAAAGCATGCCGCATCCTCAGCCTCAACAGTATGAAGATGAATTCCGCCTGTCAGCTGCGACAAAATACTCGCATTGGCTTCCCTCACCTTCTGCATGAATTGATCAACATCATAACGTGAAGCAAGTCTCAGCGAACCTATAATCTGCCCGTAAATCGGATGTTCAACAATCACATCTACCACATAACCGCCATTATCAACGATGCAGTACAGCTCCTCTGCCATATCATCAATCTCATGCACACAGGCAAAGCAGCGGCGGGGCCTTTCTGCGATAGCTTCCATTCGATAACCTCTAGGTGTCGCTTCAATCTTGATTCCCTCAGCTCGAAGCAGTGCAATATCACCGACAATGATCTGACGGCTGACATCAAGCTGACTGGCAAGAGAAGACGCGCTGACAGCCTGACGGCTTTGTTTCAGGCATTCAATTATTTTCTGACGGCGTTCATTCGCATTCATAAAAATCCCTCTTTTCGCATCTTCTAGTGTAGCATACTCACACCTTGATTTACAACTTTTAATATCCATGCGGTTATGTTAAAATAGACAGGAATGAGGATGATCAACTTGAAAAAAATTATAAAAATTTTATCTGTTATGCTGATTGCGGCTTGTATCTTTGCCGGAATGATCTTCTACGGTACATTTGTTTCCGTGAAGCGTGTGAATATCGTCAATCAGACAGTAATTTCCAATAAAATACCTGATGAATGCAACAATCTTAAAATCGCGCTGATTTCAGACATTCATTATAATTCCTTCATGGATAAAGAACGGCTGAGTGCCATGATTGAAAAAATCAATCAAGCCAGTCCTGACATCATTTTATTTGCCGGTGATCTATTCGATAAACCTGATCAGATACCCGTAAATGATGCCGTTCGTGAAGAATTGATTCAGCTGCTTAAAACGCTGGAAGCGCCTTATGGTAAATTTGCGGTGCTTGGTGAAAGCGACCATGCTTCAAGACAATTAGAGGAAGGTATGCAGAATATCTTCTATTATGCGGATTTTGAATTATTAAACAATACCAGCGTTCTGCTGCATAAGGATTCCACCCATTCAATCAACCTGATTGGCATTGATTCACAGATCGGCGGCAAACCCGACATCAATAAGGCGATGGAAAACATTGATACAAATAACTTTACGATTGTACTGACCCACGCGCCTGACCTTGCGGGCAGTCTGCCGTTAAACAACATTGATCTGGTGGTTGCCGGACACTCTCACGGCGGTCAGATAGCTTTGCCGATGTTTGGGCCGCTGTTCCGCAAGGATGGCGCCAGAAAATACACGCATGGCACTACAACCGTGAATAATACAGTCATCATTGTCGGCAATGGTTTGGGGACAACTGATTTTGATATTCGTTTATTTGCCCCGCCGCAGTGTATCATGATCAGACTGACAAATAAATAAAGCAAAAGCGAGAACCTTCATCACATGATGATAAAGCATTCTCGCTTTTATTTTAAGCTACAATATTAACAACTTTGCCTTTGATTACAATAATCTTTCTGACTTCCTTACCCTCAATCTGAGCAAGCACCGGTTTTAATTTCAATGCTTCCTCTTTGATGTACGCTTCATCAGCATCAGCCGGGCAGCTGAATTTACCACGCATTTTACCATTAACCTGAACGACGATTTCAATCACATCTTCAATCAGCTTGCTTTCATCATAGACTGGCCAAGCCACATAAGCAATGGTTCCTTCATGTCCTAAATACTGCCATAATTCTTCACCAAGATGCGGTGCAAAGCAGGCAAGCATTTTCACAAAGCCTTCAGCATATTCACGATAAATTGTTTCTGCTTTATAACATTCATTGATAAAGATCATCATCTGAGAGATAGCTGTATTCAGATTCAATGTTTCAATATCATTCGTTACCTTCTTAACGGTCGCATGATAGACCTTATCGAGACTGCCGTCATTCGTATCCACAATCTTATTTGATTCAGTATAAAGACGATAAACACGATCCAGCCATTTACGCGCACCGTCAAGTCCTTTTGTACTCCAAGGCAGCGCTGCTTCCAAAGGTCCCATAAACATTTCATAAACACGCAGTGAATCGGCTCCCAATGCTTCGACAATTTCATCAGGATTGATAACATTGCCTCTTGATTTAGACATTTTCTCATTGTTTTCACCAAGAATCATGCCCTGATGGAACAGTTTTTGGAATGGTTCCTTAGTAGGCACTACACCGCAGTCATAAAGCACCTTGTGCCAGAAACGGGCATAAAGCAGATGCAGAACCGCATGCTCAGCACCGCCGACATACAGATCTACCGGCAGCCAATGCTCCAGCAGCTTCGGATCAGCCAAAGCGTCATTATTCTTCGGATCGATATAACGCAGATAGTACCAGCAGCTGCCAGCCCACTGCGGCATCGTATTTGTTTCACGTTTGCCTTTTACACCGTCAATTTCAACATTCAGCCAATCTTCGCAGTGACTTAATGGTGACTCACCGCTTTCGTTTGGTTTAAAGTTTGTCGTTTCCGGCAGTTCCAGCGGCAGCTCACTGATATCAACCGTGCGCTTAGTGCCGTCTTCCATTAATACGATAGGAATTGGTTCCCCCCAATAACGCTGACGTGAAAACAGCCAGTCACGTAATTTATAGGTTGTTTTGGCATTACCGCAATGATGCTCCTCAAGCCATTTCAGCATTGTATTAATCGCATCTTCCTTATTCATGCCATTTAAGAATTCAGAATTGATATGCAGGCCGTCTTCTGTCCATGCCGCTTCCTCAATATTGCCACCCTCAAGCACCGGAATGATATCCAAGCCAAATTTCTTGGCAAATTCATAGTCACGCGTATCATGAGCCGGAACCGCCATGATAGCTCCTGTTCCATAGCTTGCCAATACATAATCCGAAATCCAGATTGGCACTTCCTTGCCATTAACCGGATTGATAGCATAAGCACCGGTAAATACACCGGTTTTTTCTTTATTTAACTCTGTACGCTCTAAATCTGATTTCGTCGCACAGGCTTTTTTATAAGCGTCAATTTCCGCTTTTTGCTTGGCACTGGTAATTTCATCGACATAAGGATGCTCCGGTGAAAGCACACAGTAAGTAGCTCCAAATAAAGTATCACAGCGAGTTGTAAAGACAGTAAATTCTTTATCAGTATCTTTGATTTTAAAGATTACATTCGCACCGGTTGATTTACCGATCCAATTGATCTGCATCTCCTTGGTTGACTGCGGCCAATCACAAAGATCCAGATCCTCAAGCAGACGTTCTGCATATTCCGTAATCTTTAATACCCATTGACGCATCGGCCGGCGATATACCGGGAAGCCGCCGCGTTCACTCTTGCCATCGATTACCTCTTCATTAGCCAGCACCGTTCCTAATTCTGGGCACCAGTTAACAGGAATTTCATCAACATAAGCTAAGCCTTTTTCATATAGCTTAGTAAAAATCCACTGTGTCCATTTGTAGTAATCAGGATCCGTCGTTGAAATTTCACGATCCCAGTCATAAGAAAAACCGAGGCTTTGAATCTGTTCACGGAAATGATCAATATTCTTCTTCGTGAAAGCCGCCGGATGATGACCGGTATTGATGGCAAACTGTTCAGCCGGCAGACCAAAAGCATCCCATCCCATTGGATGCAGAACATTGTAACCCTGCATCCGTTTCATACGAGCAATGATATCGGTAGCTGTATAGCCCTCCGGATGTCCGACATGCAGACCATTGCCGCTTGGATATGGAAACATATCCAGCACATAGTATTTCGGCTTGCTGAAATCATATGTATCACAGGCAAAAGTCTTATTTTCAAGCCAATACTTCTGCCACTTCTTTTCAATTTCCTTGTGGTTAAATCCCATTTTATTTTCCTTCCTTTCCAATAAAAAAACGTCCTGTTCTAAGGACGTTAAATTACGCGGTACCACCTTAGTTCATGCCTAAAGGCATGCCCTCATTTATCCGATAACGCCGGATCAGCCAAGGCTCCTTAGCGAGTTCACAGATTTCGCATACTGATTTACACCTGCCATCAGCTCTCTTTAATGCTGTCTTCCATTACTACTCTAATTCATCGCCATTCTTTAACTATAATAGCAGTTTTAAGCCTTTAAGTCAACGGATTAAGGACAATTTAAGGATAATCATCCATGTTTGATAATCATGCTTAAAGCAGCCCGTTGACCATCAGAATTAAACCAAGCGATAAGCCTGCCATCAGCAGAAAAACAGCTTTATGCCACTGATAGACCCGCTTGCCGCCATAGGATTCAAAGGGATATACCGCTATTATCCGATATAGCAGGAAAACACTTCCTAAAGATGCTGTCAGCTTAAAAATTGAAGCTTGGTTTGCCATCAGAAAAGCCAGCAGGGTAATAGCCAGATAGAAACACCATTCACAAAGTGCTGTGATGCCTATAGCTTTTCTGAAAGCCGGTGTATTTTCATATTGTTTTGGGTACCAGCTGCCAATCATCGGATATAAACCGCCGACAAAATTAATGAAAGCAACAAGCACTGCGCCGCCACTGTTGAGACGGAAATACCATTCTCTTTTTGTCAGACAGCTGCCCAGCCAGCCAAACAGCACACCGCCGGCCAGTAAAAACAGATAGATGCATAAGAACAGATTAAAGGGCTGATGATTGAAATAAGCAGCCAGCATCAAAACCGCATTAAGACCTAAATAAGTGATAATCTGCGGCAGAGAATGTACCTTCTTTGCATCAAGCGGGGCTGTTTTCACATTCAGATATAATTCCATGCCGTTGCAGGCAAATAAGGGAGTGACAAAATATTGCTTAAGCATTCCATCCATGCCTAAATGATGTGCAGCCTCCTTTAAGCTTACCCTTTTATAACCGCTGTCCAGAAAAGACTGCCATGAGCCGACATTATCATCCTTTACAATACCGCTGAGCACTTGACAGCCCTGCTGTAAGAGATAATCGCTGGCGGCGGCTACAAGCTGCCGGCCAATGCCCTGTCCCTGGCAGGCCGGATCAACAAAAACAGTATCAAGATAGCCAAGACTGCCGTTTTGAATCGAAATCTGTTTCACAAAAACACCGCCGACGATCTGATTATCAATCAATGCCACGATTCCCGTTTTGGGCTTGCTGATAAATAAACACTCAATACCGGCAAACGCTTTTCTTGCTAACTTTAAAGCTGGCTTTACTTCATCGCCTGCCATCATTCTGATTGTAATCAAAATTATTCCTCCCATCGGATTGCTTTATTTTGTTTTTTCCAGCTGCCAGATATACCGGTCATGACGGAAAATCAAACAGGTAACAATGCCTAAAATAGCTATCATCAAAAACAAAAGTGCCGCGCCGCTGCCCTTGCCGCTGCCAAACAGCTGAACCAAAAGCCCCTCTGACTGAGCAGCCATAAATGGTTCAAATACCCAATCTACCAGATAACCGCCCAGAAAATAACCTAACGGTATCGTAAAGAACTGAAGCGTATTGCGGGCTGAATAAACTCGGCCTTGTATCGCGGCGGGAATGGATGAGCGCAGCACAACATCAAGATTGGTGTTCATGATAGGAATGCAGACCCAGCCTAAGACTGCTCCCAAACACCACATCCACGGTTCAGTTCCCAGCGCCAAAATCAGATTTTCACTCATCATTGAAAACAGCAATGTATTGCAGATGACAGCAATCCGGCTTTTCGGCGGTTTACTAAATAACAGATATACACTGCCTGCCAGATTCGCCAAGCCGCAGCAAGCATTCACCAAACCCAAAACAGTTTCACCGCCGCCCTTTCTTGACAGCAGCAAAGCAGGCAGCGCCGCTTGGTACATCGATGCAGCCAGATTAATCATTGCCAGAAATAAAATCAAATCTAAGATACCCCGATGCGTTTTCAGAAAAAGCAGACCCTGCTTCGTACTCTGCCAGAAAGTTTCAGCCGCTTCATTCTTCGTTGATTCTAAGGCTGGTATTTGGATCAAAAAGATCAAGGTAAGCCAAGCCGTCATAAAGGTAATCAGATCGAAAGCAATCACTGCCCGCAATCCTAAAAACGCATAAAGACTAGAAGCGATTACCGGCACCAGAACCGTAATCAACGAATCAGAAAAGCTGCGCAGACTGCTTACTTGCTGATACAATTCACGCGGTGTCAGCAAGGTAATTGTCACATCACTGGCTGGCTGCTGCAGCGCATTCATGATGCCATTGACAGAATTGACAACATACAGATGCCACAGCTGCAACTGATGGGTATTTAATAAGTATAAGACAACAATTGTTGTTAATGCTGACATACCATCACATAAAAGCATGGTAACCTTTTTATTCCATTTATCGCTTAATGTACCTGCAAAAATACTAAGCAGCACATAGGGCGCGTAAGTACAGATTGATAAGAAAGAAGTCAGCAAGGCACTGCCATGCTGTTCATATGACCATAAAATAAGCGCAAATCCAGTCATTGAACTGCCTAATGATGAAAATGACTGCGTACTCCATAATAAAAGAAATGTGTGTAATTGTTTTATAATTTGTTTAAAGTTTTTCATTTGACTTTGCTCCTTTTTAATAATGATTAAAGTGCAAAGCCCCTAGCGGATACTTAATTTATACTCTCCATGCATTGATATCCGCATTTAGGCGATGCACGGAGCAGCTGCAATAGTTAGTTTCATAAAATGATCCTTTCCTCAAATTGTATGATAGCTTTATTATACAGGCAGCTTGTTAGTAAGTAAACAAAATAAAAGCATGCGAAACGCACACCTTGTTTTTGATTTAGTCCGTTGCTTGAAACCAATGCTTTGTATCTGATGCATGATAATGAACATCTAATTCAGTAATTGAATAAGTAAGCACATCATTTTTATAAAAGGGTTCCTGATGGTAAAACGTCTGAACCGCTTGTAATGTTTCAGCTTTCACTACGGTTACTGAAGCGCTCATATCACCCTTTAAAGAAGAAAAAAGAACTTGCCCTGCTTTCATTAATGTTTCCGTATAAGCTTGATGTGCCTGCATCAGCGAATCTGTCATTTTTTCTGGATGCGTTACGATTCCTTCTACCAAGAAATATTTCATTTTCATTCCTCCGGCTTCTATCACGATGCTCTCATTTTATCACAGAACCATCTTTCAAGCCATTAAAGCGCCCAAAAGAAAAGCGCGATAACGCGCTTTTACCCTTTCATTGCCAGCTTATTGGTTATTAATGTTTTAAGTCCAAGACTTTCACCTTTAAGCGCTTTTTTAACACTCTCGGCAGCTGCCTTTGCGCGGGCTTCAACATCATCCCATAACGATCCTTCAATCAATGTATCATTGATGAAATTGCGGACAGCCTGACTGTCTTCCCCGCTGATCAAATAAATATTTACACCATTTTCACGGCCGGCCGCTGAAATCGCGTCAGCAGCACCTAAAGCCAATGCTTCACTTTCAGCAAAAACCACATCTAAGCCATCACCATAGCGCTTCAATAAACGGGCAGCAGCCTCCTTGCCTTTTTCACGATCGTTTTCACTCACCGCGGCTTCAAGGATTTCGGCCCGCACCCCTTTAGCAGCCACCGCGCTCAGCAGGGCATTTTGATTCTCGATGCTTAATTCACTGACTGAAAGAATGGCCGCTGAAACCTGATCATCACCGTTGATGTTGCCGGTATTAGGCAGCGATGCGACGATCTCACCCTGCAGCACATAGTTTTTCTGAATATCCAGGCCGATATACGTTGATTTATCTGCATAGGCGTTGAGTATTTCATCACCCGGATCGCTTTCAATATAAATTAACGGCAAGCCAGCCGCCTGAAGCTTTTCCATAATCGGCTGCGCGGCAGCAATATCAACAAGCTCAATGATAACCGCAGCACAGCTCTCTTTCAGCATCGTATCAACCGCCGTATTCTGAGCCGCCTGATCCTTGCTGACATTATAGAAGCTCAATTCCGTTGGCAAAGTGTCAGCCAATTCAGCAAACGCAGCTTTCAGTTCAATCTCAACCAAGGTTTCTGCCTTAGCATCCTCACGATTGATTGAAGCGCATACCTTAGTTTTATTCTTCACTGTTTCTTGACTTGGCGCTTCCTTCTTGGTACAGCCGCCCATGCCGGCCAGCAGCAGCAAGGCCAACAGTGCTTTTTCTAACTTTTTCATGATGTCCTCCTCTTAATGACTCGCATCAGCATGACTATTATACCATTTTCTTGAGTCATTGGGACATGAGGATCCTTTGTCTTTAATCAAGTACCTGACAGCCGCCGATATTTCTTACCTTTAAGATATAGCAGCTGCCTTCACCAAACAGATGCTCCATCGCATTATAATAGGTCTCTACATCTTCATTCTTAACAAAGGCCTGAATCGTACCGGCAAAACCGCCGCCGTGAACACGCCATGCGCCCTTACCCTCAAGCAGATGATCAGAAACCGCAAGCGCCACGGATACCGGCTGATTATTAGCCTCAAAATTCGCATAAATATTCTGCAGATACATCGCTGAGCTGCGGCCGCTTGCCTTAATCAAATCAATAAAGGCATTAATATCACCCGCATGCAGTGCCTTTTTAAGTTCATCAACCCGTTTATTTTCCGCAAACAGGTGAATCGCTCTCAGAATTGGACGGTCGCCAAGCTGCTTCCGCAATTCAGGCAGAGCCGCATAAAATTCATCCTCAGAACACTGACTTAACACTTCATGACCCATCGCTTTTGCCACAGCCTTCATTTCCGCCGGCACAGCCGCATATTCATCGGTCAGATTCGCATGATCACCGCGCGTATCGGTAATACACAAATTATAACCCGTCTTAGAAAAATCAAAATCCAGTTTTTCTACGATCGGATGCTGATTATCAAAGAAATCAATGGCGATAAAACCACCCACTGAACATGCACACTGATCCATTAAACCACATGGTTTCATAAAATAATTATTCTCCGCATACTGCGCAGTCTGAGCAATCAATACTGGATCAATAGCTCCCTCATTATATAAATAGGAGAGAATGGTTCCCATCAATACCTCAAATGCCGCTGAAGAGGATAAACCTGAACCGCTTAAAACATTGGAAGTCATGACTGCATTAAAACCGCCGATTTGATAGTTCAACGCCTTTAAACGAGCTGCCACGCCGCGGATCAGGCTTTCTGATCGGCCAGCCTCATTTGGCTGTACCGCCAGTACCTTAAGATCCACCGGGGCAATCTCAAAGCCTGATGAATGAACTTGAATCACATCATCACCGCGCTTTGACACAACCGCGATTGCATCCAGATTAATGGAAGCCGCCAGCACCTTGCCAAACTGATGATCGGTATGATTGCCGCTGACCTCACTTCTTCCCGGTGCTGAATAGATTACCGCTTCTTCATCGCCATATAAAGTCTCATAACGATCAAGCAGCTGCACATAACGCTGCTTTTGATTTGTCAGTCCCGCTTCATCACAAAGATAAATCTCTCTTAAACGCTCATCATGCATTCCATTTAAAATTTCATTTTTTAATACGCTGATTTTTTTCATTTTATTTCACCTCAAATGTACATGTTGTTTCCTGATAATATTCTTCATTCGCTCTTAACAATGAAGGCTGACCCTCACGATTGATTGCATCCGGCATCTGCTGGCATTCAATTGCCACACCGCCGCGGTAATTATAAATTGAATCGCCCTTACCGTGTTCTTCATTAAACCAGTTAGCTGTATAAATCTGCGCGCCGTTCTGGGTTGAAGAAAAAGTGATTTGCCGGCCGGAATGCTCTTCCCGAAGCAAGACCTGATCGTGATCATCATTAAATATGAAGTGATGGTCATAGCCACAGCCATTTTTCAGCTGAATATCCTCATCATAGATCCGCTCCCCGATTGGATGCGGCATTCTGAAATCAAAGGGAGTCCCGCTGACATCAAGGATTTCACCGCCCAAGCCATCACTGTCACAGCCTACAAAGCGGTCTGCCTTAATCTGCAGCAGATGGGCGCCGATATCGCCGCTGCCCTCACCGCACAGATTATAATAAGTGTGATTAGTGATGTTGCAAACCGTATCCTTATCACTGATTGCGCGGTATACGATTTTCAGCTGACTGCCGCTTAATGTATAGATTACCTTCAGCGTCAGATTGCCTGGATATCCCTCTTCCATATCTTTGGAAACATAGGTCAAACACAGACTGTCATTTTCAATCGTAGCATCAAAAAACTTCGATGAAAAATTATCAATACCGCCATGCAGATGATTAGGCCCGTTATTAATGGCTGTCTGATAATCGACGCCGTTGATTGTAAACTTACCTTTTGCTATGCGGTTTGCACAGCGGCCAACAGTTGCACCGTAATAAATATTGCCCTTATCCTTCAGATAACCATCCAGATCATCAAAACCTAAAACGATATCATCAACCTTCCCCTGACGATCCTTCATTAAGATCGCCGTAATAGCAGCGCCGTAGTTGGTGATTTTGACACACAACTCATCATTTTTCAGAATAAACAGCTTCGCTTCATGCTGGGGCGAACTAAAATCTTCAATCTTTATTTCGCTCATAAACACCTCCGTCTAAAACACTATTAAAGCGTTTTCATATAGTACAAGTATACCATTACAGCCCCTGCTTTTAAAGAGAGCCAATTATCAAAAATCTTTGATAACCATAGAATTTCCATATAATAAATAAAGATAATCTATATTTTGAATAGATTATCCATATTTTTAATTAAATTTTATGATGTTGATGAGATTTTATATCAAAACTAAACGATTATTCAGACAAACAGTAAATCTGATAACAGTCCTCTTCATAGAGCTTCATGAATTCACCCTCATGATCGCGGTTAACCATGATTTTCTGAGCCATTTCTCTAAATCTTGAATGATCGATATGCAGCTGTGAACAGCGGATCGGCAAGCCTAATTCAGTAAAGAAGCGCTCAAGACGATGAATGCCTTCAAAAATGATTCTTTCCTCCTGTTCCGCTGAAAATTCTACATCCCATACCCGCTGCGCAAATTGCACAAAGCGTTTTGGATTCTGTTTATAAACATATTTCATCCATGCCGGGAAAGTAATCGCTAATCCCTCACCATGATAGATGTCATAAATGGCACCTAATTCATGTTCCAGATCATGACTTGCCCAATCACCAAGGCGGCCGGTATTTAATAAGCCATTATGGGCGATGGTTCCCACCCACGCTATTTCAGCCCGGATATTATAATCAGTTGGATACTTGATAGCCAGCGGCGCGTAGTTGATCACGGTTTTCATGCTTGCCTCCAGCATCCGATCAGTAAAATCAACATTTTCAGTAGGTGTGAAATAACGCTCCATTAGATGAGCCAGAATATCAGCACAGCCGCAGGCAATCTGATAAGGCGGCAGTGAATAATGCGTCTTTGGATTGATAATTGAAAACTTAGGGATCATGCAGTCAGCAGCCATGGAACGCTTAAAATGAGTGGCTTCATTAGTTACTACTGAGCTGCGCGAGCTTTCTGAACCGGTAGCCGGAATTGTTAATACCGTACCTAGCGGCAGCGCTTTTTCAGGACCGCGTTTAAACATATAATAATCTTCCCATAAATCTTCATCTTCATTTAGCAATACACCTGCCGCAATGCCTTTCGCAGAATCGATGACACTGCCGCCGCCGACAGCTAAAATAAAATCGACATCTTCACGCTTACATAATGCGATGCCTTCCTGAATGAGTGAATAACGCGGATTCGGCACCACCCCGCCAAGCTCAACAAAAGGCAGATCATTCGCTTTCAAAGAAGCGATAATCGTATCATAGACACCATTTTTCTTAATTGAACCGCCGCCGTAATGCAGCAATACCTTATGTCCATCATATTTTCTGATCCATTCGCCTGCTGTTTTTTCCTGATCCTTGCCAAAAATGATTTTAGCTGGGTTATAGAATACAAAATTATCCATAAATTGCCTCCTTTGCTTACAGAAACAGTATACCCCGAGAAATATCCCGGGGCAAACTTATTTACCTAATTTCTTTAATACTTCAAAAATCGTATCCAGCTCGCCTTTATTTTTCAAAGGCCGCGGATCAATCGCGATTGAACCGATATTAGCCTGATAATCGCGGGTATAGATTGCCGGATCATGAGCCTGCAGCTGTTTCACCAGCGCTTTGGCATTCATGCCGTATTCAGCCTCGCTGACATTGATCTTACTGCGATAAATAGCGCGTCCTGCTTCATCTTGAATAATCGAAGCTGTGATTCCCTTAATGGTATTGCAGCTTTCCGTGAATGCTTTTAAATCTTCATAAGTAACCGTTGGCACATAACCGTGATTGCGCTGATAGATTTCAATCGCCTTCACCAAGCCCATCGTATTTTCCTTGCCGATTTTCATAACCCGGCCAATGCCCTTGTATTGAAGCCGCATATTTGCCGCATCTTTACTGTGCGCGCAGGCGACAAAGCCGCTGGTCGGTCCGGATAATGCTTTAGCACCTGAATAGCAGACAAAATCAGCGCCCATCTGTACATACTTAGACAGATCCTCTTCCGCCGCCGCATCGACGATACATGGAATATTAAGCTGATTGGCAGCTTTAATAACCGTCTGCACATCAACCATATCCTTTTGAACACAGTGATGACTCTTCACAAAGAAGATCGCACACGTATTCTCATTAACGGCATGCGTAATATCTTCAATTTTCGAACCATTGGCATAACCGACTTCCACAACCTTGCCGCCGCCGATTTCAATCATTGAATCAATCGGCGCGCCAAAATCAACATTATGTCCCTTTAACAAGATAACCTCACGCTTTTTTGTATTCAACACCGTTTCACTGAAACGATGCACCTTCTGCAGATCATCACCGCAGATCAGCGAGGCCACACTCAATGCAATGCCGCTGGAGGCACTGGAAGTAACACAGGCATCTTCACAGCCGATCAGCTCGCCGATGCGTTTGCCAGCCCATTCAAGCAATTCGTCGATGACTACATAATTGCCAGCCGCCTCAACCAATGTTTTGCCGCCCTCTTCACTGACAGTTGAAACACCTAGCTTAGTCATTCTGCCAGAAGCATTGATAACGCCATGTAAACCATTCTCTGTATAGATATTCATTCGTTTCCCTCATTTCTAAAGTAAGAAAGAGGCAGAATTGCCTCTTTGATTTATTTAAGCAAGTTCTTTCACAATGCTCATTAAAGTTTTTACATCTTCGATCCGGGTGCAGCCGCTTTCCTTATCAATAATTGATGTATAAACATGCGGAATGGTCTGCTTGACACCAGCATCTAAAATGATTTGAAGGATTTCCTTAAAGTTATCCAAATCGATACCGCCGGTTGGCTCAAGAATGAAGTCAGCCTGTGCACAAGCCTTTGCTACCGCAATCAGCTCATCTTTACACTTTAAACCGCCCATTGGGAAGAATTTCACGGAATTGCCGCCCATTTCCTTAATCATCGCAATAGCTGTAGCAACCGGTACCAATGCCGGCTCAGCGTCTTTGCTTAACGGCCCGGTAGAAATTTTGACTAAACCCGGTGTGCCGGTAGGTGATACCAGCGCATTGATATGTGAGCCGTCGTCACCGACGTTCGCCCGTGTCCAGCCTACGGCTGAGAAAACCTGATTAAAATGATTAGCCTTGATTTCCTTAGCGATTTCAGCAACGGCCCGCCACTGATTCGGGTTGCCGCCGCCAAGCCCTACAGAAAGATTGCCTTCCAGAGCTTCATTGTATTTCTTCATATCCTCGACAGCACTTAGCACATCAGGATAATTCGCTGACAGCACACCGACAACTACATGCTTTTCGGCAGCCGCATAGATTTCCTTCGCGTTTTCCAAATTACCTGCCAGTACATTCAGACATACACGATCGTTATAATAATTGATATTTGACATATTAACCCTCCACAATTTCTTTTAGACGCGCAGCGATGATTTCCTTATCACCCTTCCCCAAAGGCCGGGTATCAAAGGATAAGATTCCCATACTCAGCAAATGCTTGCGGCAGTGAATCGCCGGATTCCCTGAACGCAGCTCAGCATCGATGGTTAAAGCTGACTTATGAGTCAGTGATTCATCAACACTGACCTGAGAACGATAAATCTCACGGCCGGCCTCATCCTGAACCTGTATAGCCGTTAAGCCTTTGATCTGATTGATCTGCTCATTCAGATAAGCAACACTTTCAAGATTCAGCTTAACCTCGGCAGCATGATCTTTATTAAAATAAAGCTCCATTGCCTTTAACAGTCCCATGATGCCTTCCTTACCGATTTTCATTGGTCTGGCAATACCATTATACTGCTTTCTGGCATAATTTATATACTGCTTTTTGCCGGTTACAAAACCGGAAGTCGGCGCTTCAAGTGCTTTAGCACCGCTGTAAATAACAAGATCAGCACCCATTGCAACATATTTGCACATATCCTCTTCGGCTGCCGCGTCAACAATCAGCGGCAGATTATGAGCATGCGCAATTTCAATCATTTTCTCAAGACTGAGCATTCCCTTCTGAATGCAGTGATGACTTTTGACATAAAGCAATGCCGCTGTTTTATCGCTGATTGCCTCAATCATATCGGTTTCACTGACATCATTAGCCATGCCAACCTCAACAGGCTGACCGCCGCCCAGGCGGATCAGTGAGGTAATCGGCGCGCCGAACTGAACGACATGCCCCTTCATCAGCAATATTTCATTCGCCAAGCCGCTCGAATCAGGCAGTCTTTCAATAATTGATTTCTTGCCTTTAGAAATAACACCGGCCACACTCATGCAGATTCCCGCTGAAGCACTGGACGTTACCAGACTGGATTCTGCTTTTGTATAGGCAGCGATAATTTCGCCGGCTTTATCCATTAATTCATCGATAACCACATAAGACTGACCGCCTTCGACAACCGCCCTGGCAACCTCATCACTAAGGGTAGAAACACCAAGTGCTGTCATTCGGCCGGCCGCATTAATCACTCTTGGCAGTCCGATCGTTGAATAAATGCTCATAGCAATTGATCCTATAGGAAGAATGCGCCGAGAATCATAGCGCCAAGGATCGCGCCGCCGGTCATTTCTTTACCTAATTTGTAGAAAATCGCACCGCCGATAATTGAACCGATACCAGCCCAAACATTATACTGACAAGCAGCTACAATAATCATCGGGCCCAAATAACGGCCGGTCGCATTACCAGCACCCATCATGATACTAGTACCGCCAACCGCAACACCATCCGGAACCAGCTTACGAATACCGATGATTACCGCACCTAAGACTAGGCCGATCACTGCGCCGGTTACTAATGCGAACAGAATATTGTCAAATGGCATTGTAACACCCATAGATAATAATAGTGCCGGAATACCGATACCAACACCTGTCATCAAAGAACCGCCGATATCAAGAATACCTACTAATGGTCCTTCCAGTACACGGGCAATCAAGAAGCCAGCCGCAAAGCCTGCCGCTGCCGCGAAATCACCGCCGTCAAGACCATCTCTGAGCATTTGTACAATCGCGATATCATTAAATGCACCCGTGCCGAATTTAATATACATAAAGGTACCTGCGAAGATTGCCGCCGCAGCTCCCATAATCAATAAAATAAACGTTTCATCTTTCATTAAAAAGGCATCAACCTTTTGTGCAAATGTTTTCTTTTCCATTGATTGTTCCTCCTACAGACCAAGCTTAGCAAAGAAGCCTCTGAAGTATGCGATGGCAATGAACATTACCACAACAATTGCAATCAGAACCTTAACGATGCCGCTCTTATAACCATTTTCTTCAGCTGATTTACCAATCAGGATACCTAATACGATACCTGGCACCGCATTGCCTGATACTAATGCGGAAATACCGCCTAAAATCGTACCCCACATACCTGTGTAACGGCCGGCGTCAATCGCTGCCAGCCAGAAAATAGCAGGCATGACCGGATTCAGCATCCAACCAGTAGCTGGTGTCAATACGTTATTCGCAATCAAAGAAAGCTTTTCTGGAATAATTGTCGCCATCGTATTAAGGAAGGTAACGATTAAGGCGCCGATTACTGAACCAGCCATCATCATTTTGCGCGGATTCTGGATCGTTTCTTCAACATTACGGTTTTTAACCAGCAATGACGCAGCCGCCCAGTTTGGTACAATACGATGGAATACATCCCCTGATAAAGCACCGGCACCTAACGCAGAAGCCGCTGCTGAGAAGAAGAACCCTAACCCGAATGAGAAATGGGCAACCGGGTCACCGTTACATGCGTTAAATTCTCCCAATGTTCTGAATGCGCCCATCGCCTGAATCTCAGGTGCATGGAACATTCTGGCAGCACCGGCCGCGATACAGCCGCCGCCGATAACACCAATAATTACTGAATAAAGTATAACCTCGACATTCATTTACTTATCCTCCTCTTGGACATCTAAATATTTAACCTTTAATACAATGCGGGCAGTTACCGTGTAATAACGGCGTACTCTTGGCATGAAGATAAACAGGAAAGCTTCCTTCTTTTCTGTGACATCCACCTTGTCAAAATAGACTTCCTGAGTATCCATCTGGATGATCGGCTTGTTGATATCCTGGAATACTTGCTTGCGCATCATATTAAAAATCTTCCCCACCGTATCAACCATACCGTCACCGCTCATTGTCACCGTAACAGTATGATCCATCTCCTTCAGCAGCTGCTCGCTCATGACTACTCTCCGTGTACTTTACGGTATGTTTCCACAAGTCTTTGACCTAAGTCTTCCACATCCATGAAGCCCAGTCCAACTACCTTACAGCCATCTTCAACAGCTGTACAGGCTGCTTCAATTGAACGCAGCTCAGATTTAGCCTTATAGCCATATTTATTTTGAGCTGTCAACGCACCGGCACCGCCGCTGCCGCAGAAGCTGATCCCTAAATCGGCATTATTTTCATGCATCACATCGCCTAATTTCATATCCGCTGCCATGCCTGGAATAACGATTGCCTTACCGCCTGCCTTTTCAACACCTCTGGCTACCGCCTGACCTTTACCCATACGATGACCGATTACTACTAAAATTTCCTTACTCATTGTTTTTCCCATCCTTTCTGTTTTCGAGATATAATTGAATATGAGTAGCTACTAAAAATAACTCTGATTTATTTACTTCACAGCCATGGCTTTCAAACAAATCCTTCACCAATTCTTCTGAAAGCTGCATCGCCTGTAAAGAAACTCCTTCCATCAGTGAATCATCAAGATCCGGAATAAATTCCTTACTCAAAATACGTTTCGTAAGTGCTACTAAATGATTCGTAAACACCATTTCCGCATTCTCATCACTGAATTCAATCTTTAACTGCTCAAGCTTTTCATCGACCTGCTTCATGCAGCGTACGATTTCTTCGCTTACTTCCGCACTGACATCACTATTGTTCAGTATCGTGTCTAAATACTTCAATTTCATCCCCCCTGCTATAAATCGTATTGACTAAAGTCAGCCGCTGCTTCAGCGTTAATGAATCACCAATCGAATCCACAACCGCTTCATCACAGTCACTCAGCTTCATCACGGATAGATCACCGATAAAGCCTTCTTTCAATTCTCCCAGTCCCTTCAGCTGATAATGTCTAGCCGGAACACTGGTTGCCTTACTGATAACATCTTCAAGCGATTCACCGCAATTCAGCAGTTTTGAAAGTACCGCCGCCAGATTGTATACCGGGCCTTGATAATTCTCCACATGCAGATCGGTTGAAATCAAATCACAGTCAAAGCTCTGCGTCATCGCCTGTTTAAAGGTTTTAAAGCTGAAGCTTGCCACCCCATGTCCAATATCGAAGAGAACCCCGCGTTTGCGCGCGTTCAGCGCTTCCTCAATAATTGTACCGTCAGCATTTAAGATACCGCCCTTTTTGCCATGATAAGCATGAGTCACGATATCACCGGCTTCAAGTACATTCAGCACATCTTTTAAAGCCGGCGGGTAATTGCCGACATGAACCATCAGCGGCAGCTTAACCTCATGAGCGATTTCAGCTGCCAGACGAATCGGTTCAAACCCCATGGCGCCAACCACACTGGCACTGGCTCTGGCCTTCAAACCCACAATGTTATCCTGATACTTAGCAGCCGCCGCCTTCAGCGCTTGCCGATCAATCTTATTCAGATCATCAAGCTCATGCGGTTCTGCCAGCCCCAGCTTAGAGACATTCAGTAAGGTGAAGACCTTTGTTTTGCTTTGGTCAATATACTCACTGCGGAAAGTCTCATAATTCAAAGCGCCGCTGCTGCCGGCATCAAAGATCGTCGTTGCCCCGCGTTTAATACCCAATACATCCGGTTCAATACCCAGTGAACATTGCGGAAAACAATGCACATGAATATCAATCAGACCCGGTGTTACTAAACAGCCGGAAGCATCAATCACCTCTGCATTTGCCGCTTCAATGTGCGGTGCGATTTTTTCAATCCGGCCATTTTTCAGCAGGATATCCATCACTTCCTGATGATAACCATTAACCGGACTCAGCAGACTGCCATTCTTAATCAGTAGTTCCAACATGTGTCAAACCTCCTTGTTGAATATATAGAGGAAAAACGCGTACCGCTCATGAATCGGAATTGTAATCAATAAGCTTTCCTCAACAAGAGCGAAGAATTTTTCCATTAAATCAAACACATTACTCTGTTCATCGCGGTATTTATAATAAGCCTCAATAATTTCTTCCTCATCTTCTTCATTCTGCTGAGAAAACCAGCGAGGCACTGCCATACTCATATGAATCAGCATGCCAAGTACCGCGTCCTGACCCATCGAAACCTCAGGCGGCAGCTTGCTGATATATTCAAGCAAGGTCAGCTGCAGCTTACTGTATAAAGTTGAAGCCGCTGCCAAATCAGTCTTGCTGGGATCTAGCTCATCCTTGTATAAATCAAAAGGATCATTCTTAGCATTAAAGGAAGCTGAATTACTGTGATCCATCGGAATAGAATCAATGAATTTTCCATAATGCAGAAATTCCTGTATCCGCTGAATATCTTCCATCGATAAGATTCTGGAAATCTTAATAACCGGATAAGCCGAATGTGCAATTGGAATCGTTGATATCACAAAATCGATATCCTTCCACAAATTAATGTTGTCAAGCTGATAAGGCGATACCGAACCGACAATTGTCAGATTCTGGAACACATTGCGGATACGCGTTGTCAACAGATTGCTTAACCCCTTGCCGGTCGCACAGACAACCAAAACCTTTTTATTGCTTGCTGTCTGATTGATCAGATTCTTATAAAGATAAATTGCCAGATAGCTGATTTCATTCTCAGAGAGCTTCATCAGAAAATGCTTTTCAAAGATGTCTGCAAAATCATTAGCTAATAAATAAAAATCTGCGTAATTTTCTTTTAATTCATCAATTAAAGGATTCTCATCATTTTCAAGATGCAGATATTCTTTGTTGATCGTATGCTGAAGATGCTCATACAGATCATCATATAAGGTAATCGTATCAAAGACATAAGGCAGATGATGCTTATCGGCTTTCAGCAGCTCAAGCATCTCATCAAGCGCGTGATCCAATTCATTCAGATCCAAACAGCTTTGATTTACAAAGATACCGTTAGAATTTAAAATCGTATTCATCCATTGAACTTCCAGCGTATTGATACCGCGGTTGCCAAGCTCCTGAAGCAGCGCCATTGTATAATCACTGCCCGCTGCCTTTTGGTTATTTTGTGTAAAACCCTTGCGCAGCCGCAGATCGCGGATCAGACAATAGCTCAGCAGATTGATAAAAGCCGTATTGGAGAGCCAGACATTATAATGTGTGTTCACCTTTTTGATTGCCTGTGAGACATCGCTGATGGTCAGCATTGAAATCTCTTCCTTAAGGATACGCGGCAGCAGCAAATACCAATCTTCCGGTGTATAGCTGCCTTTAAATGCACTTACCAATAGCTGTGTCACAATCTTGCGCAGCATGAATTCCTCAGCCTCTAACTGATAGCCATAGGCCTTTTGTGAATTGACGCGGATACCGCTGAAAGCCGCTTCTAAGTTATTCAGAATACGGATTGCAGTTGAACGTGAGATATAGAAGGTATCGGCAATCTCATCAGCGCTGATCGGCTTGCTTTGCAGCATCAGATAAAGCAGCATTGAATTATTCCTTGTTTCATCGGAATCATCCAGCAATGACGGCTCCTCCTGCTGACCATTCTCAGCAATGACGCGGCTGGCCTTGGGCTTTTGTTCAGCGGGGATATAAAACCCCTTTTTAGCCTTTGTCCTTACATCAATCCCCTGCTTTTCAAGCGCTTCACGAATCTCATTCAAATCATAGCGAATCGTTCGCTCACTTTTGCCAAAGCGATTCATCAATACCGTTATATCCATCGGTGTGCCAGCAGCAATCAGATTTTTTAATATTTCGATCTGGCGGTTTTTTAATTGAAGCTTCACGTCAGTCATCCCTTCTTTCAATTGCTCCTGTTACATTTTCATTTTAACAGGGATTTATTTTGTTTTAATTCTAACAAATTGCAAAAACATGTAAAGTAACTGCAATTTTGAATTGTTTAAAATTGCAGAAATAATCTGATGAAAGAAAAAATCCGACAGTGAGATGTCGGATCATCATTGATTGGTGCAATTTATAGATTTAATGCATAGCTTTTCAATGATCTTTCATTTACTTGCACGGCGTCTTTTTACCATAACCATCGTGACACATAACCCTACCGCAATGTAGACAAACCAAAAAAGCGGATATGCGATCAATGGCTGTACAAGCTGCGGATACGGGGCGGCATAGCCAACCAAGAGTATATTATAGATAAATGAAAATGGAATCAGCGTCAGCAGCCAGATATTGATCATCCAGAAATTGCAGCTGGCACCAGCCTTCGTAGCTTCTGAAGCGGTAAACATGCCAATTCCATAAACCATACAGCCAACCGCCATAATAACTAAACCAATGACAATTGAGGTCGCAAGCTGTTCTTCATACCAAACAGCCGCCGACATAATCAAGCCGATAAAATTAAAAACCGTGGCTGTGATCACAAAGATATTGGCATTGGGCAGCGGCTTGCCATTGTCAGCTTCCTCGATGCCCTTGAGAAGATAATCTGTCGTAACCCCAAAATATTCACTCAGCAGGATAATCTTATCTAAATCGGGAATGCTTTGTTCACTTTCCCATTTTGATACTGCCTGCCTTGAAACGCCGAGCTGATCCGCCAAGCCCTCCTGTGAGATGCCCCGCTGCTTTCTTAACTGCTGAATTCGATCTGATAGATTCATAATAAAACTCCTTTCCTGACAAGCTCATCTTATCAAGAATGCTGGTGTCATGAACACCAACCGCGTCTTGAAAGTTGTCAACCAGTGGTTGCGAATGCCTGCCAAAAGCCTTATTTCGTTAAAATCAGCTATTTAAAAGCAGTATTTTTCAATAGCGGCCGCTACACCATCCTCATCATTGCTTAAGGTCAGATCATACGCCCGCTCTTTAACATAAGCTTCCGCGTTACCCATGGCTACTGAATATTTTACCTTAGAAAACATATCAATATCATTTTCACCATCACCTATTACCAGCACTTCATCAACACCGATGTTTTCATCCTTCATCAGTTTTTCAAGACAGCTGCCTTTCGTAATTCCCTTTGGTGAAAATTCGATGGCTCTGGGAACCGGGCGCACTAATTCACAATCCGCAAAGCGCTCACTCAGCTCCGCCATGATAGAAGTGACATATTCTGGCTCACGCATAAAAGTTATTTTATTTAATTCCCTTGGCAGCTGGGCTGCTGAATAAACCCAATGGATATATGGATAACCGTTACGGGTATCACCAAGCCAGCCCCAGGCGCCGCCCGTCCATGGATAATCATCCGGCAGCTGCAGTTCTTCCCGTTCCTTCTGCTTTTGCGCAAAGACCCAAGGCGTCATTGCCATATAGATCGTATCATCAAGATAACACTGAATCTCACCGCCATATTTTTTCAGTTCATTAAAAACAGCAACGATCTGTTCATGATTTAATCGCTTAAATAAAACTCGTTCATTGCTTTGCAGATGACGGTATGCCATCCCGTTGACCTCGATAAAATAGCCATCATATTTTTTCATATCCAAAGCTTGCGCATAAGGATAAAGCCGGTACTGACTGCGGCCGCTGGCCAGAATCAGCTTGATTCCCTGCTGCTGACATTTCATTAATACCGCTTTATTGCGGCTGCTGATTTGATCCTGACTGTTCAGTAAGGTTCCATCCATATCGGTTACGATCCATTTAATCATTTAATCACGCCTTTCAGTCCTTATTGTATCAGCAAAGTGAAGGGACATGCAAATAATTTATCCAGATCAGGAAGTATGCTGAAGCAATTTAGGATAAGTTAAATCAATCATAAAGGCACCTAAAGGGGCTGTAATCAGAATCGATAATACCGCGATAGTCAGAATCAGCTCTCCGCATGGCAATCCCATCGCCAGCGGAATTGAGCCAATCGCTGCCTGAACAGTAGCTTTTGGCGTGTAGGCAATCATACAGAAAAGACGCTCACGGCCGCTTAGATCACTCTTAAACAGACAGAAGGCCACGCCCAGCATGCGAATTGCCAGCACACAGAATATCAGGAAGACGGCAGGTAAGCCAGCCGCTGCCGCATAATTGATATTTACAGCTGCGCCGACTAAGACAAACAGCATAATTTCTCCGCCTTTCCATAATGTTGAGAAGATGGGCGGCAGTGTTTTGGCATGAATCGGCGAGCATTTTTGAAGAGTGATTCCCATACTCATTACCGCTAATAAGCCAGAAAGCGCCACCCGGCCCTTTAAGCTATTTTCCAATCCACACAGCAGCAATGCCGCGCTCAGGACAAGCAAAACTTGATAGGGCTCAGACTTCACCCATTTTAAAAGCCGCTGCAGCAGCCAGCCGCTCAGACAGCCAATCAGCGCGCCTAAAAGAATAGAGACGGGAATATCGGCAAAGCTGAGCAGCGTCACGGTACCGCCAGCCGCTAAGGATGTGAAAATGGAAAACAATACGATCACAAACACATCATCAACCGAAGCACCAGCCAAAATCAGCTGCGGAATACTCTTCTCACTGCCATAACCACTTTCCATAAGCTTCAGCATTTTAGGCACAATGACAGCGGGTGAAACAGCGCCGATAACACTGCCCAGCAAGGCTGCTTCAATGACCGTAATATTGAAGATACGCGGCGCGATCAGCACCATGGCGGCAATTTCAAAGCAGGCAGGCAGAAAACACATCAGAAACGCCGGCCGGCCCACCTTTTTTAAATCATTAATATCTAATGACAGACCCGCTCTCAGCAAAATGATTACCAATGCGAGCTGTCTTAAATCAGCAGAGATGGACAGCAGTGAATCACTGAGCAGACGCAGGCCAAAGGGCCCTAACAAAATCCCTGCCAGAAGCATGCCAAATAACGGAGGCAGATGCAGCTTTTCAGCTGCTGAGCCTGCAAATAATCCCACAATAAATAGTAAGGCTAAGCTTGTTAACATAATTAATCCCCTTTCAAAAAAAGCTGATGATCCACAACAAAAAAGTTGCAGAAGTCATCAGCTTTACGCGGTTTCGGTTTATTCCGAGGGAGAACTTCATTCCCTGTTATTATCATAGCATAAGCAGCTAAATCAAGCAAGCCTTATCAGCAGTTACAGCCCAGCACACTATCAACCGGCAGCGCAAATAAACAGCCGCCGGCCTCACTCTTCAAGCCGCAGGTCTGATTGACTGCTTCCATAATAGCCTGCTTCTTATCCGCCGTACTCAGAATCAAAATCACATCCTTTTCCGCCTGTACCGTCAGTCCCATGAATGACTGACTGGCTTCACTGTCTAATGAGCGAGCATGCAGCAAGGTGCCGCCCTTAGCCCCGGCCTTTCTAGCTTCTGCCATTACTAACTCCTGACAGCCCTTGTTTACAACTGCGCAAATTAAAGCATATTTACCTTCTTCCATAGACACTGTCTCCTCGCCATGATTAAGCATGATATTTTTTAAAAATAAACTGCTGATACTGCTCAGCGGCATGGTAAAAATAATCCCGCTGTTTGGTTTTTCAATATGAATTGCCGCCGCGATTGCCTTTTGAAGTGATGCAAGAACATGGGCAGGCGCAAAAGTAAATACCAGCTCTTTTTCCGTTTCTCCCAGACCGAGATAATTCAAATACTCACTGCTGGCGGTGCCTGATGCCATACACGCATAAGAGAAGTACAGCTGATGCTGATGGCAGATACTGCCGATTCGATTTCCCTGATCACGATTAACGATCAGTACCATACATTTTACTGTCGCTTTGCTCATAGTTCAGCCTCCTCAAAATTAATAATCTGGTCATCACCCTCTAAATCAAGCTTAAGCTCACGCTGTTTCAGCTTCATGATCAATCCCAAAAGCTGAATCGTCAGCAGCGGTGTCATCGCTACAAGGGCAACGATACCAAAGGCATCGGTTAAAACATTACCGCCAATCGCTTCACAGGCTCCCATCGCAAAAGGCAGCAAAAATGTCGCCGTCATCGGACCGCTGGCAACCCCGCCGCTGTCAAAAGCAATAGCCGTAAAAATTTCCGGTACATAAAAACTCAAAAGCAAAGACAGCGCATAGCCGGGGAGCAGAAAAAACATGATATTGAACCCGCTTAAAATTCTAAGCATCGCAATGCCTAAGGATAAAGCTACACCAATTGACAGAGAAAGCTCCATCGCCCGTGCTGAGATCGTTCCCGCTGAAATTTCAGCCACCTGTTCCTTGAGCACATGAACCGCCGGTTCAGCCTTTACGATAAAATAGCCGATGACCATACCGATCGGTATTAAAATCCACGCATAAGGCAGTGTGACAATTTGGGCGCCCAGATAACTGCCCGCCGGCATAAAACCGACATTTACGCCGCATAGAAATAAAACAAGACCAATAAATGTATAAATTGTACCAATGATAATTTTGATTAACTGACGTTTTAAGAAACAGCGGGTCACGCACTGAAACAGGCAGAAGAAGATTAAAATCGGCCCCAGCGCTTTACCTACTTCAAAAATTGTATGCGGTATTTCTGCCATAAAGGTTTTAAAGACATCCTGTGTCGTCTCAACATGAACCATCTCAAAAGGCGTATAGCTGACCCCCTCAGGATGATAAAGAATGCCTAATATCAGCACCGCCAAAATAGGACCGATGGAACAAAGCGCGACTAAGCCAAAGCTTTCTTCCTGTGAATGGGCTTCATCATTGAAGCGAGCCAGACCGATACCCAATGCCATGATAAAGGGTACGGTAATTGGGCCGGTAGTCACACCGCCGCTGTCAAAAGCAACAGCTAAAAAGCTGTCAGGCGTAAAATAAGCCAAAATGAAGACTGCCGCATATAAAATCAGCAGCATATATTTCAGTTTGAGCTTAAAGATGGTTCTCAGCAATGCCAAAATGAGAAAAATGCCTACACCTGCGGCCACTGTCCAAATCAAAATACGATCCGGAACGGCCGGCACTTGATGCGCTAATACGGTTAAGTCCGGTTCCGCTGCCGTAATAATCACACCCATCGCAAAGGTTACTAGAATCATGATCGGCAAGCGCCGGCTTTTTACCAGTTCACTGCCTGCCCCTTCACCGATCGGCATCATTGACAGCTCTGCACCCAGCGCAAAGAAGCCCATGCCGGCAACCAGCAGCAAAGCCCCTGCCAAAAACATCAGCATCATGCCAAGCGGCAGCGGTGCGATGGTAATACTTAATATAAAGACAATCAGGGTAATCGGAATTACCGAAGCCAATGCTTCATTAATTTTCTGTTTTAACTTTCTCATTCGTCACCTCTTTCCATACTATGTTAGTTTAAGTTAATTATAACATAGTTTTCATTTCTTTCTGTAAATAATGATTGAAAATGTCATTCTTAATGATAAAGTAACCAACAAATATTGACAGGCAAATCTGCTTCATGTAAACTTATCTGCATGAAGGTTTTTTGAATAAATCTTACTTGTTCAGGGTGAACATGTACTCATAGTTTTATGGGTACATTTTATATTTTTAGGAGGGATGTTTATGAAAAATACCGTTAATGGGATTACGGAAGGGGTCATTTGGAAACAGCTGCTGATTTTCTTTTTCCCTATCGTCTTAGGTACCTTTTTCCAACAGCTTTACAATACGGTCGATGCGATTATCGTCGGTAACTTTGTCGGCAAGGAAGCCCTTGCGTCTGTGGGCGGTACGACCGGTACACTGATTAACCTAACGGTTGGCTTTTTCGTTGGTCTCTCCTCGGGTGCCGGTGTTGTTTTAGCGCAATACTTCGGCGCTCAGGATCGTGAAAACATTCATCGCTCAGTTCATACTTCTATCGCGTTGGGAATATTGGGCGGCGCTATATTGATGGTTATCGGCATCTTCGGGGCGGAAAGTGCCATGCGGATGATGCAGACACCTGAGGAAATCATGGCTTATTCCTTAACCTATCTGCGGATATATTTTATCGGTGTCATTCCGCAGATGATTTATAATATGGGTTCCGGGCTTTTACGGGCTGTCGGTGATGCCAAACGGCCACTGTATTATCTGATTGCTGCCTGCGGTGTCAATATCGTTCTGGATTTATTATTCGTTGTAATCTTTCGCTGGGAAGTCATGGGGGTTGCCGTCGCAACCATCCTTTCTCAGCTGGTGAGCGCAATCCTTGTCTCCTATACGCTGATCCGTTCCGATACGCTTTATCAGCTGCATCCGCGTGAAATCCGCTTAAACCCAACCATTTTAAAAGAAATTATCATTATCGGTCTGCCGGCAGGTCTGCAGTCGGTCATGTACGCGATTTCTAATGTTATCATTCAGTCAAGCATTAATGCTTATGGTACAAATTCGATTGCCGCTTGGACGGCTTATGGTAAAATTGACGGCTTATTCTGGATGGTGATGGGTGCTTTTGGCGTAGCTATCACTACCTTTGTCGGTCAAAACTTTGGCGCCCGCAAGCTTGATCGTGTGCATAAGAGTGTAAAAATATCGATACTTATGGCTTCGATAACCGCCATCGCGATTTCATGCCTTTTCTTAAGTACCGGTCAATTCATCTATCGCCTCTTTACCAATGATGCTCAGGTCATTGAAATCGGTATGCAGATACTATGGATTTTAGGCCCCTTCTATGTCTGTTATGTATGCATTGAGCTGCTTTCAGGCGCCATGCGCGGCTGCGGTGAATCCTTTGTACCGATGGTGATGACTGCCTTGGGTATCTGCGGCTTAAGAATTGCTTGGATAGCATATTATATGCCGCAAAACGTATTACTGGATAAGATTCTGCAATGTTACCCTATAACCTGGATTGTGACTTCTATTTTCTTTATCCTCTATTATCTGCAGGGCGGCTGGCTGAAACGCCGTAAATTAAAAGCCGGTATTATTGAATAAGCAAAGGACCCATCAAGGGTCCTTCTTTTACTATTGTCCAATCTTTAAATCAATCGCATGTTTATTTTCCAAGCTCTTGCGGATCGCTTTTAAGATATCGCCATGACCATCCTGCAGACTCATTGTCGCAGAAGATGTCACATCGGCAAGCATATCCTTCTCTTCCTGACTTAACGCTTCATATTTCTTTACGTCTTCATCCTTGGAAGCGTTGGCCTGCAATGGACGTCCGTTTAGATCAGAGCAGTATTTCGCAAACCATTCCTCAACCTCATCAACGCTCATGCCGACAAAAATTGATTCATATTTATCCATCTGCTGATACCAATAACCGGTACCCATCACATAACCGTCACCGCGTTCGCGTTTAGTCTTCCAGCCATCAATTTCAGACATAAACAAGTCTTCAGTATTCTCAGTAACACCATCAACCTTGCCGTCATGGTTCTCATCGATATTATAGCTTTGACCCGGATAACCGCTGAAATGCGGCATTGTTTCACCATCATAATTTGGTGTTGCCACTTCCAGCTGATCAATCATCAGCGCGGCAATCTTATCATTCTCATCAAATAACGTAGTTACAAATACATCATTAAAGCTGTAAACCTGTACTTCCTGATCATCCTTGCCCGGACCTACACGGCCTGAGCTGGCAACACCAAAGCCCATATCGGCATCAGAAGCCACAACCTCATTGACATCCTTCTTACTCTCTTCAATCGGCCATGGATATGTCTCAGGATCTAACGCGTTATTTACCGCATAAAGGATTCCCTTACTGGAAACGGTCGCACCTGCGATGGTATCTACATCTGTATTACCTGCCTCAACGATTTTCGCCGGCAGCTGTTCAATCGCATTTGATCCAATCCCCTGCGTCTCTTTTTCACCGACCGCTTCTACTTTGGTGATTTTTCCATCCTCAGTTGTTACCGTTACGGTAATTTCACCGCCAAAGCCCTTGCCGGTACCTGTCAGCGTTTTAACTTCCTTCTTCGGCGAACAGGCAGCCGCACTTACGGCCAGCACACCACACAGCAATAATCCTACCACTTTTTTCATAACTTTCTCCTTTTCATCTCTTTGTGTTATGTAAGCGTTTAACCTCGTCTTTATTTTCCGCTATATAGCTAATATACAGTCAAGAAATTTTTCACAAATAAAAAAACGAACCGTTAAGTTCGCTTTATTATCTCATTATTTTCTTTGAACTGGAATTTGCAGACTGCAGAAATCAACATCCTTTTGGCCCTGATATTTCACATGATCAAGCAAGCAGATATCCAACGCGTCATTGGCTGCCGCATAGCCTTTTTCATCAATATAAGCCAGCAGTGAACGCAGCTGATTTTGATGATGACTCGGCCGGCCATAATAATACATGCAGCAGCATTCAGCGGCCGGCAATGTATGAACCAAGGGTGAGTGCTTGATGATCGGCGAACCTTCCGGTACAAATACAAAGACCGAAGAGGCTTTTAAATCAGTTTGCAGCGCCTGTTTGGGGATGATAACACCAAAACCCAAAGACGGCACAAGATCATAACTGCCCACTTCATCAACAGCCGCCATAAACCTGACCTGAAGCTCATCCTCATTGCCGCAAATATCCTCTTCAAAAGGCAGTGCTAAGAATGAGCGTTCGTCCACATGGCGAAAATACGGTTCATCAACAGGCTGATTAAAATCAATCGTATCATACAGCAGCAGTCTTTCATCAACATATTTGCGGGTTCGAATCAATTTTTCAATTTCAGCATCGATGATTTTACGCTGATCCTTTAAAATTTCGACAGCCTCCTGAGGGTCTTGATCCTTAACAATTTTACTGATTACCTCTAAAGGCAGATTCAGCTTCTTCAAAAATAAGATTTCTTTTAAAACATTAACCTGCAGATAGCTGTAATAACGATAACCCTTATCATCCGTTATCTGCGGCCGAAACAAGCCGATATGATCATAATAAATCAGTGTCTGACGTGAGATGTGGTGCAGCTTAGCCATTTGACTGACTGTAAGATACTCTCCTTTATCCATCGTGCTTTCTCCCTTAGTTCAATTTGTTTCACTGCGGTTTATTATTTAAACATTTCCGCAAAGGTTTGTTTTTCATTTACCGCGTTCAATAAGACAGTCATTTTTGAAACATCCCCCAGCAGGATAAAACCGCACAGTTCATTATTCTTAAAATACAGTGATTCAAGCGTATGATGCTCATCATCGCGCATCAGTACCGAACGATAAGTCTGATCCTTTTGTTTGCCGTTGTCGCCATAAGCATACAGCGCTGTATTCATTCCCTGGAACGATAGGCCAGGAGAAATCAGCGAATAGCTCACTGCCTCACCAGCCGCATTGGCACCGGCGGTTTTACCCATTGACAGTGCCTGTTCCCAGTTGCCGTAATTGATGCCCTTAAACTCCGCGCAATCCCCTGCCGCATAGATATCTGCCGCTGATGTAGAGCAATGCTCATCAACCTTAATGGCCCTGCCGCATTCAATACCGGCCTCGATAGCCAGTGATGTATTTGCTTTGATACCGCAGGAAATCAAGACCAGCTCTGCCGGATAGAAAGTGCCGTCCGCTAAGCGTACGCCGCTTACCTGACCCTGATTGCCTTCAATCGCCTGAATAGAAACATTTGTCTGTGTATTGATACCGGCCAACCGTATGCTTTCCTCAAGCATCGAACTAGCCGCAACATCCAACTGACGGCCCATCAGCTGCGGCGCCAGCTCCAGCACCGTCACTGAAGCATGACGGCTTAATTCCCAAGCCGCTTCAAGACCCAATACACCGCCGCCGATCACTACTGCCTGTTTTACCTTCGGCAGCCTTTGATTCAGCTTATGCACATCTTCAATCCGGCGCAGTGCCAATACGCCCTCCTGATCAACGCCCGCAATCGGCGGAATGAAGCATTCAGCACCAGTTGCCAGAATTAATTTATCATAACGCAAATGATCACCATTGCTTAATACGACTTCCTTTTCATCAATCAGCAGCTTTGCCGCATGCAGATCAGTCAGATTCAGAATATTCTTTTCCTGATACCATGCCTCATCATGAATCAACAGCTGTGACGGTTCAAAATCCGCCAGCAGTGTCTTCGTCAGCATCGGCCGGTTATACGGCAATGATTTTTCATCACCCAATAAAACAACCGATGCGCTTTGATTGCGTTCTCTGATCGCAGCAGCCGCATTTAAGCCTGCCGCGCCATTGCCGATGATTAAGAATAACTCATTGCTGTCTTTATGAAATTCACTGGCCGTATCTTCATAAGGCACAAAATTCTCCTTGCCGACACCGCAGACCGGACAGATTTCAGTTCCCTCTTCAAAAACCTCACCGCAGATCAGACATTTCACCAATTTTGGTTTTGATGCCGGCTTTACCTTTGGCTTATCCAGCAGCAGACAGCCAAAATCATGACCATATGCCACAGCCCCCTCAAGCTCAGCCGCGCTTGGCCGCAGCTTCACACGATAACCATCAACAACCTTCATCTTCAGCTGTTTCAGCCGCTCAGTCAGATTATTGACTGCCTCACCGCTCCATGCATAGCTGCCAAATGCGCTCGCTAATTTACCGCCGTGCGTCGGCGCATGAATCGCCGTTGTTAAATCCCAGATTGGTTTTAATGCGTCCTGAAGAATTGTCGGCGAACCAAAAAGCAAACCGTCTGCCTTTTCAATCTCTTTTAATACCTCGTCGGCATCAGCCTCTACCATATCATACAGCAGCACATTAATATCACCGGCAGTTCGCAGCCCCTCAGCGATTGCTTCAGCCACCAAACCGGTATATCCATAAGCGCTCACATAAGGCATGACTACCGTTTTTTTCGCATTTGGTTCACAGCCTTCAGACCACTCGCGATACTGTTTCATCAATTCATCAATACCGCAGTCGATCACCGGACCATGCCCTGTACAAATCAGCTCCACCTCAAGATCCTGAATGCGGTTTAAGGCCTTAACCATAAAAGGCTTAAACGGTCCGAGAATATTGTCAAAATAATATTTCAAAGCCCGCTGATAACCTGCCTGATCCGCTAAACGGCTAAGCAGAATCCCATCAAACGCATAATGCGCGCCAAAAGAATCACACGTTACCAGTGTCTTATCTTCTACGATATAAGTATACATTGTATCCGGCCAATGCAGATTCGGCAAAGGCATAAAACGAAGTGTCTTATCGCCAATTTTTATTTCATCATTTTCCTTAACCGCCTGCTTATTAAAATCACGATTAATGATTTCCTTTAGAAAATTCAGCGCGCAGGCAGTACCGACAATCTTAATATTTGGATTTAACTCAAGCAGACGACCGACGCTGCCCGCATGATCAGGCTCCGTATGATTGACAACAATTGTATCAATATCCTCAATATCGGTAATCTGCTTCAATTCTGCCAAATACTCATCAAAAAATTTTTCCTTAGCTGTTTCAAACAGCACAGTTTTATCTGATGTTTTTAGGATATAGGAATTATATGAAGTACCAAACTCCGTTTCCATAATGATATCAAATACTTTTAACTCTTTATCCAAAATACCCGTCCAGGTAAAACCCTTTTTCAGTTCTAAAGTTTTCATCGTGTACCTCTCTTAACATCGGTATTAAAATATCATACTCAGGCTTAGTATGCACATGATTTGCCCATATATTAACAACAATCAAAACAGCGCCTTAATACCTAGGCATACCAAAATCAAACCGCCGAAAATCTGCGCCCGGCTGCCCAGCATGGAACCAAAGCGGCGGCCGAGAAATAAAGCCGCATAGCTTAAGATTGTCGTGGTTATACCAATGATACAAACCGCTGACAAGATATCAACGCCTGCACCGACAAAGCTGACACCTACCGCAAAGGCATCGATGCTGGTTGCGATACTTTGCATAACTAATGTCTTATATGTAAAGATCGTACAGCTCTCTACCTCTGGATCACGCATTTCCTTGATGCCGTCAGCCATCATTTTGCCGCCGATAAAGCCAAGAATAATCAAAATAACAATTCCTGAATAGCGGTCAATTACCTCCGCAAACAAATTACCGGCAAAAAAGCCAAACAACGGCATCACTGCCTGAAACACACCAAAAAACAGCGGCATGATTTTCAGCTTCTGATTCGCGCTGATCGGACATACCAGTCCGTTGCTTAAAGATACCGCAAAGGCGTCCATGCTTAAACCAATACCAATCATCAGTATTTCTATAATTCCCATAATTTTATTTCCTCCCGATAAAAACAAAAAACTCACGCACAGTCTAAAAAAACTGTACATGAGTCTCATTCATTAAGACAAGCCAGACACCTTGTGTCATTATGTTGACATGTCACACATCACTGTGCAAATTACTCCCTCATGAAGTATGAGTTAATCTTAACGTAAACCTTATGGCTTGTCAATATTAAAATACATTCATGCGCATCATTGAGTAAAACGCAGAATTATATCTCTGAAATCCTCAAAAGCCGCGGCCTCTTTCAGCAGCGTCATAATATTATCCTGCGTACAGAAGTTAATCAGCGCTTCATATAGCTCTTTAAATAAATATGATTCCTTTTCGTTAATCGCAATCAGCAGGACAATATGAACTAAATGCTGATCCCATTTTATACCCGTCCGTGATACCGCCACCGCAATTCTTGTATGATTGGCATTCATTTTCATAGAATGCGGAATGGCAATCTTGCCAAAAGCCGTCGTTGCCGCTTCATCACGGCGGATTACATCATGATAGAAATCCGCGTTGACATGGCCCTGATTCAACAGTTTTTGATGCAGAATATGAATAACTTTAAATTTATCACTCTCTTCATTTTCCTCATGATAGAAAAGCTGCGGTGAAAAGAAATGGTCAAATTCCTGATGCAGCACCGCTAACTTACGCTTTTCGATGATTTCTTCAATGCGGTTAAAGACATCACGGATATCAATGCTGTTGGTAAAGGGGGAAAGCTGAATGATTGGATGGCTGTCTTGAATCGGTATGGTAGTAAATAACAGATCATAAGCCTGATCATTAATTTCATGAAGAAAGGAGACACACTGCACGATGCTGATCTGCGAATCAAAATGAATCAGCAGATAGTTATAAATAAATGATTGATTTTGCTGATAATCAGGACAAAGCAGCACACATTTTAATTTATGAACATCCTGATCCTGCCGCTCTACATCCGCACCAATATGCATCGCCAGATAGGCAACCTCATCCTTAGATATCTGGATATGACAATGCTGATAAAGAAAATCAGCGGCATAGAGCGCGCAGTCAAACAAAATCGGGCAGGCACTTTGAATCGTATCCAGCAGCGGATTATGCAGCGTAGTATTTTGATTGACGCGAGCCAGCAGATTTTTCAGATGCAGCGCCAGCGGCAGCAGCAGCGTCTGTTCCTGAATCCGCAGATGATATTGCTGATTCAAGGCGGCAATCAATTCTTTGCTTAGCTGATAAACGGCATCACCGACACTCTTTTGAATCTCCTTGGGTGAGTTAATCTGGCACATATGTATATTCATCATAATCATTGAAGCCATTTCCTCAATTTCATTATTTTGAAAAACAACATGAAAATGCTGCTGAAGCTGATGAATAATCGTTGCCGCCAAAGGATTTTCAAGCTTTTTATCGGCGCTTGAACTAACCGTCTTAGGCTGATCTAAAATACTATTCAGCATCACGGTAATATGCAGATTCAGATTCATATAACCAAAATCATTGATGTAACAGTTCTCCTTTTTAAAACAAGTATGCAGCAGCTCATTAATATACATCACATCAATAGCGGGAAACATTTCTTTAAGCACTGAGATATCCACCAAATTACCTGTGGCTTCTTTATAGATAATACTGGTTAAGAACCGGCGCTTATCCCGTTCACTGCCGGTAACATAAAGCTGATCATTGCGGCATTGGAAACGAATCTTGTTTGGTTCATATTCCTTATTCATTTTCTGTAAGAGACTTTTAATCGAAGAATAACTAAGATACAGAATATCACATAACTCATAAAGATCTAGCTGAGTGCGGTGATGAACAAAGAATTCTTTTATGATATAAGAAGAACGTTCAGCATAAGTCTGCGGCACCAAATCCTTGCCAGCGGTGAAAGCCGCCTGCGAATTAAACGTATACCCCTGTTTGCATGCCAAAATCGTATTCGGATGCTCCGCGTTGATCTCATTGACATAATTTTTAACTGAACGTGATGATACAGACAGAAGTTCAGCCAGCTTTGTGGAAGATATGGGTTTATTCTGCTTTCTTAAAACATTCAGCAGCAGCTCATGATTTTTTTTCATTCTATCCTTCCTTTTCCCTATGCTATATTCATTGTAACGAAACCGCTGATAATTATCAAACACACAATTTCACTAAGCCGGTGAAAAAACAAGCATTTTCACCATGAATGGTAAGAATATCAGTTGAAGCATTAATGAAAACTTGTCATAATGACAGCGTAGAAATCGATTTCACAAAAATTCCAACCGAGGAGGATTTACATATGGAAAAAATGAACATACTGCTTTGCTGCGGTGCCGGGATGTCCAGCGGCTTTTTAGCCCAGCAGACAAGAATTGCTGCCAAGAAACAAGGGATCATGGCACGGGTTGAAGCTAAAAGTCAAAATAATATCGAAGATGATTTGCCAAATATTGATATTTTATTGATTGGGCCGCATCTGGCTTATGCCTATGATGATTTAAAAAAGAGCTGTGACCGCTATAATGTACCCGTAAAGATTATTCCTAAAGATATGTATGCGGGACTTGACGGTGAAGGTCTGCTTCAATTATGCATTGAGACACTAAAAGAAAAGGAGACGCAAAATGGATAAATTTATTAACTGGCTGGGAACCAGCTTTGCCCCTAAGGTTGCGAAAGCGATGGATAAGAAAATCATTCGTACCTTATCCGGTGCCTTAATGGCCAATGTACCAATTTTATTATTAGGCTCATTAATCTCTATTTATAATTTGTTTGCCGGTTATATTCCATTTCTGCCAGATCTGTCACCGGTTTATAATTTCAGCTTCGGCATTCTGTCACTGACCCTTGTCTTCTTAGTCGGTTATCATGGTGCTAAGGAATATGGCTTTAAGGAATATGGCGTATCTACTGGCTTAATTGCCTTGATGATGTTCTTTATGGTTATTAAGCCAACGATTGAAAACTTCCAATTCACGGTAAGCTTTGGACGATTTGGCGGTTCAGGCATGATTTCAGCGTTTTTCTCTGGCATTGTCACAATTGTGATCAGCAATCTATATTTTAAACTGCATTTATTTGAAGATTCAGAAACCTTGCCGGATTTCCTTGTACGCTGGCTGAATCAAGTAATTCCAGGCATTATCGTTTTAGTCTTAACAACAATTTTAATTTACTGGTGCAACATTGATTTATTTGCCCTGATTACTGCTTTATTCTCGCCGCTGATTGAAATTGGTCAAACATATCCGGGTTTTATTCTCTGTATTTTTATTCCGGTTTTCTTCTATTCTTTCGGCATCAACAGCTGGTTTATGAATCCTATCACCTCACCGATTGGCTTAGCCGGTATTACCGCCAACGCTTTAGCCTTTGAAGCCGGTCTGGCACCAACTAATATTTATACGGCTAATGTTACGTTCTCGGTAATCTTTATCGGCGGTATGGGTATGACCTTGGCGCTCAATATCATGATGCTGCGCTCAAAGAGCAAACGGATTCGTAAATTCGGTCAGATTTCCATGATACCATCTTTATTTAATATCAATGAGCCATTAGTATACGGCGCGCCGATTGCCTTAAACCCAATCCTGATGATTCCAATGTGGATCAATGGACTGGTAATTCCAACCATCGCTTGGATTGCTTTCAGTAATGGCTGGGTAACAATACCGCATGCGGTGATGAATGTTAATCAGCTGCCTTTCCCGCTTTGCTCATTCTTAGCGACACATGGTGATTTCCGTGTTATTCTGTTAGTAGCTGTATTATTTATTGTTTCATGGCTGATCTGGTGGCCTTTCTTTAAAGCCCATGAAACGAAGACATTAAAAGAAGAAATGGGGGAATAGGTATGGATGAAATAACGAATTCAACGCTGATCAGCGCCGCAATGGGGATATTAACTTATGCCGGTGACGCGCGGATTCATGCAAAGAAAGCATTGCAGGCAATTCAAAGCTTTGATTTTACACTGGCTCAATCAGAGCTTGCACAGGCAAGTCAAAATATTACGGAAGCACATAAGGCACAGACGGAAATTATTCAAAATGAAGCCCGCGGCACGAAATATGAATACTGCATGCTGTTTAATCATGCTCAAGATACCCTGATGACAATCAACAGTGAGGTTGAGCTGATCAAAGAGCTGATTAAAACATTTAAGATTTTTGCCGAGGCGATTCACGCGGAGGTGAAATAATGGGTTTTCCAAAGAATTTTTTATGGGGTGGCGCTACCGCTGCTGTACAGTGTGAAGGGGCTTATGATGAGGCTGGCAAAGGGTTGAATGTCGCTGATATTCAAATCTGTTACACCCGTGAAACAAAACAGGGCAATACAAATTATACAAGAGCGCTTTTAAAGGAGCGGATTGAGGATGTGACCCAAGCCGAAACAAAAAATTATTACCCGAAGCATCAGGCGGTTGATTTCTATCATCGTTATAAAGAATATATTCAATGGATGAAGGAGGCTGGTTTTAAAGCCTTCCGCATGAGTATCAATTGGGCACGTATCTTCCCTACTGGCTTAGAAAGTGAACCTAATGAAGCAGGTCTGCAATTTTATGATGAGTTATTTGATGAATTATTAAGCAATGGCATTGAACCGATTGTTACGCTGACGCATTATGATATGCCGCTGGGCATTGTCACCCAGTGTCAAGGCTGGTATGGCCGGGCAACGATTGATCATTATGTTCGCTTCGCGACGGTCTGCCTGAAACGTTATGCCAGTAAAGTAAACTATTGGATCGTGATTAATCAGATCAACCTAATTTTTGGTGAATCCTTCAGTTCACTGGGAATGGTGATGGATGAATATGAAGATTTTACAGCTGCTAAATATCAGGCCGTGCATAATGAGTTTATCGCCAGTGCCTTGATTAAGCAGGCGGCTAAGCAAATAAAGCCAACGCTGCAGATTGGCATGATGCTGGCTGATCAGATGACCTATGCCAAAACATGCGATCCGCAAAATGTGGCTGTTGCTATTGAGAAAAATCGGATGAAGGATTATTTCTTTGCGGATGTTGAGCTGCGCGGTGCGTATCCGGGTTATGCGAAAGATTACTTTAAACGCAATAACATTCAGATTGTAATGGCTGAGGGTGATGAAGAATTACTGAAACAGAATAAGATGGATTTTCTGGCGGTAGCCTACTATTATTCACATTGTGTTGATGAAAACGGCGCTCGCTGTGAGAATCCGTATACTAAAGCGAGTCAATGGGGCTGGACGATTGATCCGATCGGCATTTACAATGCGATGAGTCAATATTGGGATCGTTATCAAGTGCCGATGATGATTGCGGAAAATGGCATCGGTGTCGAAGAAGTGCCGGATGCTCAGGGTAAGATTCATGATGATTACCGCATCGATTATCAGCGCCGGCATATTGAACAGCTGAAACGGCTGATGGATGAAGAAGTGAATCTCTTTGCTTATACGATGTGGTCACCGTTTGATATTGTCAGCGGCAACAGCTGTGAAATGGAAAAACGCTATGGCTTGCTATATGTCGATAAGGATAACCAAGGTCAGGGCAGCGGCAAGATTCTGCCAAAGGATTCCTATTATTGGTATCGCGATGTAATTGCCAGCAATGGTGAAAAACTATAAAAATAATAAACACCAGATTGATAAAGGTCAGTCTGGTGTTTTAGTTATATCTACGTTCAGCAGTTTAATCCCTTTAGTTTTTGCATAGGCTGCCGCTAATTCAAGCAGCTTCTCAGCGTCCGCCTTTGTTTGCCAAACCTGCATCTGAATCGTTATGCCTTGATTTTGCTTTCGGCTTGTCCAAGAGCCGATGATTTCGCCATGATATACAATAGCGCCGGGATTTGATACCAGCTGCCAGATTTTCGCATGATGACGTTTGTCAGGTAAAAGCGTCAGTCGGTCGCGCTGGTCAAGATATGGATCATGACCGCCTAAAAGCAGATATTCCCGCTCCGGCTGGCATGACTTTATCAGATCAGTCAAATCCTCTGCAAGCATAAAAGCTTGTCTGCCATCTGCCATGACCTTTACCCTTTCCTCAGCAAGCAAATCCCATAAGCGGCTTCCCTGCTTAGGAGAACAGCCCAGCCATTGGATCAATTCTTTACGCGTTGCGGGACCGTAACAATGCAGGAATTTACGCATCAGCTGTTTATTGGCATCCGGTCTTTCTTTAAGCGGATGGCCAAGCCAGTTTCGGTAAGAGGTAAAGGTGGGTGTTTGATTATGACGCTCCCCGAAAACGACCAAGCCCTTGGCAGCGCACGGTCTCAGCATGAATGACACGACCGCACCGCCAATCGTTTGCTTGTCTGGACTGCCGTATATTGAAGGCTGTTGCCAGATGGTTTGCTTTGCCTTGGGCAATAGCGGCAGCAGCCAGCCGGCGATGGTTTCGTCCAGTACAGCCTTGCTGGTGATGATTTGATGATCAAGCTGCGGCATTACCTGAAGCAGTAAGGCCAGAACTTCATCAAAATCCATTTCAAGCAGTTTTAAGGCAAGAGAAATACCTTTGGTATAAATCCATGGTTCATCTTCAGCAGCACTCAAAGCTGATAAGAAAATATCACTTTCCTCACTTGGAAACACCAGCGGCAGACCGCGCAGGCTCCACGCCTGAAGCAGATGTTTGTCGGCAAGCAGCTGATTGGCAGCAGCTTTTGAATAAGCGGGAATACGGTTAAACAATGCCGTTTCCCATGCTCCCGGCGGCGTATTTTGTAAACCGCATGCACTAGTCACACTCATTAAATCCGAAGGCTCATAAAAGCGGTCCAAATGATGAGCATGCAGCCGATAATAACGGATTTGTTCCATGGTTAATTCTATCATAGATTACCTCAGAAATAATTTTCTAATCTCATCTTAGCAAATCCTGAAGCAAGAAGCAAATCCATAAAGCATGAAAAAGCAGCATTATTAAAACAAATGCTGCGCGTAGATGCTATTTCTTTCAGAAAAATTAAAAAGCCGGTGTAAGAGATATTCAGTTTCATACTATTGATTTTGAAACTAAGCATTCTGCCAGCTGTCTTAAATAACCATTAAGGTTATTCTTTTATATGATAATACCAATGCCCGTCAATAAGCTCACGCGACAAGATTCCTAAATGATAAAAGCGTTCAAGGTGCGCCAATAGTTCCATGCATGCAAACCACTGCTGCGGACAGCTTAATCGATCAAAACGGCTAAGCTGACGCCCCCATTGCATCCGCATCGCAAAGTCATAGGCGGTCCCGCTTCCCTGTTTGACAACATCAAGCAGATATTTACCTTTTTTCATATGATGATCTAAGGTTTGCATACAGCGTTCCTTAATATCAGAAATCGGGCCGTAATGGGCGGGATATACTATTTCACAGTCAAAATCACAGATACGTTTTAATGTATCAAAATTATCCTGCATGCTTGAAAATTCTTCCATCCAGAAATTAATCGTAGGATAAATCTGATTCAGCACACTGTCTGCCGCAAACATAAAATGCTCGTTGATTTCATACAGACCGATTTGCTGGGGTGAGTGACCCGCCAAATCAATTACCTCAAACGTATAATCACCTACCCTTAACCGCTCATGTGCATGGATCGGCGTGAAGGCAAAAACACCGTCACCGCCTTCAAAAATTTCACTTTCAGATTTCAATTTAACACATACACTGCGCGGTATCCCAGCCAGCAGGCGATTCTTGCGGATATAATAAGCAGTTGTCTTATTAAGCTTATGAGTGATCATACAGCCGTCCCATTCGCTGGCCAGAATTTCTTTTAAGCAGGGAGCGAAGTGCTGGGCATTGCCGCAGTGATCAACATGCAGATGCGTTAAAAATAAACGAACATCCTTCAGTTCAACGTTCAGCTGCTTTAAGGCAGCACATAATTCATCAGCGGCAGAAGCAGAGTGAAAACCAATATCAATTAAAAGATGCTCATCCCTGCCTTTAATCAAATAAACCTGTATCTCCTTGGTAATTTTACTGGCTGAATGCAGGGTGATGGCATAAATATCGCGGCGCAGAAGCTTCATATCAAAAGCATTCCTCGGCGATCCAGCCAACCAGCCCGTTATGCTTGGCATATACAAAACCATCATGCTTCGTGATTACCTTTACGGTATCGCCCGGCAGCACATTTAATCGATAATCCGTATAATCATAACAGCAAAGCTTTCCCTCATCCTCATACAGATAGGCATCAGACAGCCACAGCTTACGTTTTGAGGCAAGATGTTCACAATAGCACTGATCAGCCTGTCTTTGAAGTAATAAAACCTCTCTTTTCGCCCATGAAATAAAGATTGGATCAGGATTAGCAGCCTGTGCTTTACAAATTCGGGCAGCCGGCAGAGAATCCACCCATACGCTGTATGACTTGCCTTGATCCAGAATTAAGGCATTCAGCTGGCCCTCATCCTTGACTCCATTGCCGCCGTCAATGCCGGTCACATTCATCGCCGCATTCGTATAAGGACGGCAATCCGCAATGTCCATATGATAATTCAACGTAGGCCAATGCCCGCAGTACACGTGCTTTTTAAAAGCCGTGTGACCTTCCATAAACGCCGGCAAAGTAAGAAAATCCTCCCATGTATTTCGTGAAATCTCCTCATAGCGCAAGCCGGCATGCACTAACAGCATCGACTCACTTTCTAAAATCAGCGGCATATTATCAATAAAGGCCAGCTCCTTGGCAAAGCGCTTGGCAATTGCCTGACGGCATGCCTTGGCATTCGTTTCATCTATCGCAGCATAGCCGCACGCGTGAGCCATTTCATTCAGCAAGGAGGCTTCTCTGAATTGTGTATAGCCAATAAAATCTGCCAGTTCCTGCTTCATCAAAGAAGGTACTAAACAATCACAATTTCCCTGTACAACATAGGTATTGCCTGCCGCGCATAATTCCATCACATCATGAAGCACTCCCAATGAATCAGGGCCTTTCTCACCTAAATCACCTAAAAGTATCAAAATATCCTGATCATTAAACTGACACTTTGCAAGCAATTCATGAAATAAGCTTCGGCAGCCATGGATATCACTGATCAAAATTATCCGCTGATTTTCATCAAGCTCAAGCATCTGATGATAAACCCTCTTTTCACCAGCATTGCCCCGTTCTATTTTATCAGCTGACCAGCAGACGCTTGGTTTATTCTGCCCCATCCTCATAAACGACCTTTCCCGCCAACACTGTCATTTTTACCTTTCCGTTTAATTTCCAGCCAATAAACGGTGAATTATTTGCTTTAGAAGCAAAATCAGCAACCTGCCATTTTTCATTTTCATCGAACAGCACCAGATCGGCTGCCGCGCCCACACTCAATGTACCGCCTGGCAGCTTATACACGCGGGCTGGATTGACACTCATTTTTTCAATCAGCTGACTCATGGTAAGAATCTTTTTATGCACTAATTCACTGATACCTAAAGCCAATGAAGTTTCAAGGCCGATGATGCCGCTTGGCGCCTTGACAAACTCCCGATTCTTTTCCTCAGCGCTGTGCGGGGCATGATCGGTTGCGATAATTTCAATCGTATTATCCTGCAAGCCAGCCAAAATCGCCTGCCGGTCCGCTTCCTCACGCAGCGGCGGATTCATTTTAGCCAAGGTTCCAACTTTTTGGACAGCCGTTTCATTTAATGTGAAATGATGCGGTGTCACCTCCGCGACAATCTTTGGATTCAGCTGTTTCGCAAACCGCACCATGGCCACAGCCTCCTTGCTTGAAATATGCTGGATTGATACACTGGCACCGGTTGCGGCAGCCAGCATACAGTCACGGGCTACCATCACATTTTCAGCATCACGCATAGCTCCCATTAAGCCCATCGCTTCACTAACCGCGCCTTCATTGATGCCGCTGCCATGAACAAAGGCAGGGTCTTCCTCATGAAAGCTCAAGACACAATCCAATGACGCTGCCTGTACCATTGCTTCTCTGACTAAGCCGGCATTCATCAGCGGCAGACCATCGTCTGTAAAGCATGGCACACCCATTTCCTTCAGCTGCTTCATATCCGTCAGTTCCTTGCCCTTAAAGCCCTTGGAAATAGCCGCTGCCTGATAAAGATGCACAGGACAATCCTTGCTTCTTTCTTGAATATCTTTAATGACGGCCGCATTATCCGCAATCGGTGAAGTATTCGCCATACACAAAACGGAAGTAAAACCGCCTCTGGCAGCCGCTAGTGAACCGCTCATTAAATCCTCTTTATATGTAAAACCCGGATCACGGAAATGCACATGAACGTCAATCAATCCCGGTGCCGCAATGAACCCTGAAGCATCGATGATACGATCATAGGGCTGATTTTCATCCACTTGCCCCACCGCTTCAATCACTCCGTCCTTGATTGCGATATCACCAATCTGATCCAACTGATTCGCCGGGTCAATAATCCGGCAGTTTTTAATTAGCAACATAAAATTCCTCCTATTAAACTAGTATAATTGGAAAACCATTCTGCGTAAACAGAATGGCTATTTTTATTTTATTAATTTGTCCTGTAAAGAAAACAGATTTGTTACATAATGACCGCTGAAGCATGAAGTACAAAGATTTTTTGTCTTAAACGCTTCCTCAAGCTGCTGAATCGTTAAGAATTTTAAAGAATCAGCACCAATAAAGGCACACAGCTCATCAACATTCAGCCGAGATGAAATCAATTCATCATAGGTTGATGTATCAACGCCATAGAAACAAGGATGGGTAATTGCCGGTGATCCGATACGCACATGCACCTCTTTTGCCCCCGCTTCCTTTAACAGCTGCACAATCCGTTTGCTGGTTGTACCGCGTACAATTGAATCATCAATCATAAAGACACGCTTGCCGGAAACAATGCTCTTTACCGCTGACAGCTTCATGCGCACACCGCGTTCACGCTGCTTTTGCGTCGGCTGAATAAAAGTACGGCCGACATAACGATTCTTAATCAAGCCAATTTCATAAGGCAGACCGCTGGCCTCTGAATAACCGATTGCCGCTGACAGGGATGAATCAGGAACACCGATAACAATATCCCCCTCATGATCCTCAAGCTTTGCCAGCACCTGTCCGGAAATACGCCGTGCCGTGTGAACGTTAATGCCGTCAATATTACTGTCAGGACGGGCAAAATAAATATATTCCATCGCACACATCTTATTTTGGGTATATTCTGTATATTTAAAGAAGCTCAGACCTTCCTTGGAAATCTTCACTACCTCACCCGGTTCAACATCTCGAATAAATTTAGCGTTAACAATCTCAAACGCACATGTTTCCGAGGATAAGCAATAGCCTTCATCTAATTTAGCTATTGAAAGCGGCCTTAAACCATTCTTATCACGGATCGCATACAGACAATCCTTCGTCAGAATAATAAATGCGAAAGCGCCCTCAAGCTTGTTGCAGGCCTTCTTAATTTTTTCACTGAAAGAACCGACTTCCTTCTGAATCAAATGAATCAGTACCTCAGAATCACTGCTGCCCTGAAAGATACTTCCCTCATTCTCCATCTGCATTTTTAATTCATGAGCATTAACTACCTGCCCGTTATGAACCACGGCAAAATGACCGGTATGCGCTCTGACCATCAAAGGCTGCACATTTTCGATTTCATTACCGCCCTCGGTTGAATAGCGAACATGACCGATTGCATTGTTGCCGGTCAGCGTATCGATGATCTGAGGATTAAATACTTCTGTAATTAAGCCTTTACCCTTATAGCATCGTACCTTTTCACCATCACTGCTGGCAATGCCTGCCGCTTCCTGACCGCGGTGCTGAAGCGCGTGTAATCCAAAATAAGTCAGTGAAGCTGCGTCACTGGCATTGTAAATTCCGAAAACACCGCATTCCTCATTGATTTTACCGTTTAAAAAATACGTTTTTTCAAGTTCCATTTGAGTCTCCCTTACCGTTATTGTTCATAAAAAAGTCCAATTAAACAATACCATTCTTTACCGCTGTTTTCAATCTTTTTTACAATTTCTGCAATTAAAAATGCTGTTCATGACTAAAAACAGCATTTTAAAAGGCAAATTCTTAAAAAAAACTGCACCAAACGGTTCAAATCTTCACTTTTTATTACAGATTAACAAAAGCTTTTTGCTCTTTACACAAACGCTTCAATTTGGTACTGTTTAAGCATAGGAGAACTCATTATGAAACTCAATAACAAACGTACAATTTTAGTAGGTCTTGCATTCATGTCGATCTGTGCCTTTTGGCAGCTTTATGATAATATTATTCCGCTTATTCTATTAAATACCTTTCATTTAAAAGATACGGTATCCGGTTTTATCATGTCGCTGGATAATATCCTTGCATTATTTATGCTGCCGTTATTTGGTGCTTTTTCAGACCGGGTCAATACGCGGATGGGAAAACGGATGCCCTTTATCGTCTTTGGCACGATCTTAGCGGCATTTGCTATGCTTCTGCTGCCGATTGCCGATCTCATGCAGTCGATGCTGTTATTCTTTACAGCTTTAGGACTGACGCTTTTTGCGATGGCAACTTACCGATCACCAGCGGTTGCGCTGATGCCTGATATTACACCCAAACCGCTGCGTTCCAAAGCCAATGCAATCATTAACCTGATGGGAGCTGTCGGCGGCATTATCACTTTGATTCTGATTACATTATTAGTACCCAAAACTGCCAACCCTAATTATTTTCCGTTATTTTTAAGCATTGCATCGATCATGCTGCTCTGCGTAGCGATTTTGTTTATGACGATTAAAGAAAAACAGCTGCGTATCGCTGATGATGAAGTGGAGAATGAGGAAGCTTCCGCAACCCAGCATGGCAAAATGGAACCGGCGGTAAAACGTTCCTTAATGTTCATTCTGTTTTCCGTGGCTTTCTGGTTTATGGGTTATAATGCCGTCACCACTGCTTTTTCCAAATACGCGAACGTTGTTTGGGGAATGAGCGGCGGTGAGTTTGCGAAGCCGATGATGGTCGCAACCGTTGCGGCAATCATCAGCTACATACCGGTCGGTTCTCTGTCAAGCCGGTTTGGCCGTAAGAAAATGATTCTTGCCGGTGTAGTTTTATTGGCATGCAGCTACCTTTCGGGAATGTTTTTCACAACCTTTTCACCGCTGCTGAATATCGTATTCGGCATGGTCGGCATCGCATGGGCAATGATTAATGTCAATTCTTATCCGATGGTTGTGGAAATGAGCCAAGGCAGTGATGTCGGCAAATATACCGGTACCTACTATACCTTTTCAATGGCTGCCCAAGTGCTGACACCCATCTTGTCCGGCTTCCTCTTAGAATATGTCGGATATTGGACCTTATTTCCATATGCCGCCCTTTGTGTACTGATTGCCCTGCTTCTATTTACACAGGTAAAACACGGTGACAACCGGCCTGAGAAACGCAGTCTGTTAGAAGCCTTTGATGTGGAGGATTAATATGAAGGAGCTGTTTTTATTACTGATACTTTTGCTGATTTTAGGCTTGTGCTTTTTGATCTTCTTTATGATGCCCCGGTTCTCAAAACGAAAAGCATTGCTGCCTTTTGCTAAATGGAACTATGCGCACCGCGGTTATCATGATCTTGCAAAGGGGTTCCCTGAAAATTCCCTGCCGGCATTTGAACGTGCATGCACTCATGGTTACGGCATGGAGCTTGATGTTCAGCTGACTAAAGATCAAAAGCTGGTCGTCCTGCATGATTTCTCTTTATTAAGAGCATGCGGCATTGACGCTCAGGTGGATGAGCTGACTTTAGATGAAATTAAAAAACTAAGATTATTTAATACTGAATGTACGATTCCTACTTTCGAAGAGGTGCTTGAATTGGTCGACGGCCGTACACCGCTGATTGTGGAAATCAAACAGAAGGGTGCTGACAGTGAGACATGCCGTCAAAGCGCAAAGCTTCTGGATCATTATCAGGGCAGCTATTGCGTGGAATCATTTAATCCAATGGCGGTCGGCTGGTTTAAAAATCACCGGCCAAATTATGTCCGCGGACAGCTCTCCGGTGAATTAAACATGAAACAGCCGGCTAAATTTATCCTTGAAAACCTGCTGACGAATTTCATTTCGAGGCCTGATTTCATCGCTTACGATGTTGAACACCGAAACCGTACAGCCTTAAAACTATGCAAAGCATTATTTAAAGCCCCGGTGGTTTATTGGACGGTGAAGGATCGTGCAGACTATGACGCGCTTAAGTCTTCAATCATAATCTTTGAGGGATTTGAAGCTGAACCTATAAAATAAACTAAAGCACAGCTTGAACTGTGCTTTTTTGTTTTATTTTAGTAACATGCAATGTTGCTGTCGGTTCTTGACTCAGTGCCGCCCACCAACACACCGTTTTCCAAACGCACGATCATCTGACCGCGGCCAAAGGAAACACGGGATAATTCAGGGACGATTTCATGTCCCAGCGACTGCAGCTGCAAAGCAACAGCATTAGGAAATTCTGGTTCGATTGTAAACTTCTTGCCTTTAACCCACTGCCAGCGCGGCGCGTCTAATGCCATCTGCGGATTCAAATGAAAGTCAATTAGATTCATGGCTACCTGCACATGCCCCTGCGGCTGCATATAACCGCCCATGACCCCAAAAGGCCCCACCGCTTTGTCATCCTTAGTGATAAAACCCGGAATAATCGTATGATATGTTCGTTTGCGCGGTTTCAGCACATTATAATGATTTTCATCCAGCGAGAAATCATGGCCGCGGTTCTGCAGTGTTACACCGTAGCCTTCAACCACAATGCCGGAGCCAAAGCCCATATAATTACTCTGAATATAAGAGACCATATTTCCTTCACCATCCGCGGTGCACAGATATACTGTTCCGCTTTTCGGCGGTTCAGCGATTTTTGGCTCTTTAGCAATTTTGCCAATTTCAGCGGCCCGCGCCTTCCCGTATTCAGGCTTTAGCAAATCATGATAATCAATGGCCATGCAATCCGGATCAGTGACATAATGCATACCATCCGCAAATGCCATTTTAATAGCCTCAAACTGCTTATGATAGGTATCCGTACAGTCCTTTTCCTTAAAATCAAATTCCTTTAAGATATTGAGCGCCATCAAGGCAACGATACCCTGACCATTCGGCGGTATCTCCCATACATCATAACCATGATAATTTACACGGATCGGTTCAACCCACGATGCTTTATAATCTTTCAAATCATCAAGCGAAAAGTAACCGCCGTCACGCTTTGATTGTTTCACCAGCTGTTGGGCTATCTCCCCTTCATAAAAGGCTTTCGCGTCGGTTTCACCAATCAGCCTAAGCGTTTTCGCATGATCAGACAGTTTGACAATTTCTCCGCAGTGATAGCTTTCACCCTGCTTAGTAAATACCTTAAACCATTCGTCAAATTTATGTTTGCCGGCAAATTCTTTCGCAAAGCGCTCACTCGCCCGCTCCCACATTTTGGCTAACATCGGTGAAAGCGGATAGCCTTCTTCAGCATAGCGGATAGCCGGCTGCAGTACCTCAATCAAGGGCAGCTTACCAAAGCGTTTGGATAATTCCGCCCACGCCATCGGAGCGCCCGGCACAGTAACCGGTGTCCAGCCAAAGGTCGGCATCTGTTCATGCCCTTTAGCCAGCACTTTTTCACGGCTGATATCAGCAGGGGCATAGCCTGATGAATTTAAACCGTAAAGCTTATTTTTCATCCAGACAATCGCAAACGCATCGGAGCCTAAACCATTGGCTGTTGGTTCAACAACGGTTAATGCTGCCGCGGTTGCGATGGCAGCATCCACAGCATTGCCGCCGCGGCGCAATATTTCAAGCCCGGCTGCCGAAGCCTGAGCTGAACCGGTCGCAACCATGCCGTTATTCGCAATAATCGGATAACGGTTGGAAGCATACGGCTGATAAAGCGGATCAAAGTTCATTTTCTTTTACCTCATCATATAAATGACATGCGACAAAGTGATTAGGCTCTGCCTCCATGTATCTTGGTTTTTCTTGTTTACAGATTTCCATACATTTCGGACATCGGGTATGAAATGGACAGCCCTTCGGCGGATTGATAGCACTAGGTACCTCACCCTCAAGAATCTGTTCATTGCCGCGCTCAGCCCCAATGGTAAGCCGCGGTACCGATGCCAGCAAAGACTGCGTGTATGGATGCAGCGGTTTCTTAAACAGCTTCTTACTCTCACTTAATTCACAGACATTTCCCAAATACATAACCAAAATGCGGTCACAGAAATGCTTTACAACACCTAAATCATGAGTAATGAAGAAATAAGTCAGATGATTTTCTTCACTCAATTGATTCAGCAGCTGAAGAATCTGTGCCTGTACTGAAACATCCAATGCTGATACCGCTTCATCCAGCACGACAAAACGTGTATCCAAAGCAATCGCCCGGGCAATGCCGACACGCTGCTTCTGACCGCCGCTTAACGCATGCGGATATGAATAATAATGCTCACGCTTGAGACCTACCTTTTCAAGCAGCTCCATCGCTTTCTCGCGGCGCACATTCGAGCCGAATTTGGTGTTGATCTTATAAACCTCTTCAATGGCACTGCCAATTGATTGACGCGGATCAAGCGAAGCCGCCGGATCTTGGAAAATCATCTGCATATCCCGGCGCAGCTCACGCATTTCCTTCTTATCCAGCTTAGAAAGATTAATGCCTTCCTCATAGTTGCCATCAAGCTTTTTCTGATATTCTGGATCAAGACAGCGTTCGGTAATCGGCAGGATATCCTTGCCGCGGTACTCAAAGGCCGCTTCCTTGTACTTCATCGCCTGCATTCGATGTTCTTCACTGGTATTATATAAATCAATCATCTTCCCCTTTAAATCCAAATTTTCTTCCACCATTGCCTTGACATTCACCTTGCTGTTCTCAGATCGAATTGCTTTAAGATCTGACAAGGCCAGCACTTCTTCTTCACTCAATTCAGGCAATGCATTCAAACGATCAATTTCTTCACTCGTCGTACGAATCTGATACATGATCGTATTATTCTTTTCATATTTAGCTTCCAGCTCATGATATTTAGAAAGATATTCATGCGCCTGATCAACTTCCTTCTGCGCTTTCGCAAACAGCTCGGCAATCTTAGGCAGATCCTTGCATAAGATCAAAGAACCCACGGTTCTTGAACCCTCACGCAGCTGCCGGGAAGCATTCTTTTTTAACTCTTTTGATTCAAATTCAAGCTTACCGATTTTCAATGAAAGATTATCATATTTCTTGATATCACTTTTTGAGCCATCAACATCATAAGCGTCACGCTGAGCGTAACAAGCCTCAATCTTTTTATCAACCTCAAGTGCCTGTTTATAATATTTATCCGCTTCCTGCTGATACTTCACAAGCTTGGCAATTTCTTTCGCGATATATTTAGGATTTACTTCCTCAATTGTTTTGCCGTAATAGACACAAGAACCGCTGGTCTGCTTGTATAGCTGAAGAATGACTCTTCCCAGAGTTGATTTACCGCAGCCAGATTCACCGACCACGCCGAACTTTTCACCTTCATAAATCTTGAAGGTTACATCCTCAACCGCTTTTAGATTCACATTCTTTTTCAGAGGAAAATATTTTTTCAGCTTTCTCAGCTCAAGAATAACTTTATCCTGACTCATTGCATCTCCTCCTCAGCTTTATAACATGAAACAAAATGACCCGGTTCTACTTCAATCGTACAAGGCACCTCTTCAAAGCAGCGGCTATGGGCATATTTACAGCGCGGATTGAAACGGCAGCCTTTAATTTCTTCTGTCAGATTAGGGAAAGTACCAGGAATTGGCTGAATCTCAAATTCATCCAAATCAACATTAGGAACCGCGTTCATCAAGCCGATCGTATACGGATGCTTAGGATTTTTAAAAATCTGCGCGACACTGCCTTCTTCAACCTTACGGCCTGAATAAAGGACAATGACCCGATCAGCAATTTCCGCAACGACACCCAAATCATGGGTAATAAACAAGATGCCCGCACTCATTTCTTTTTTCAAATCATTAAGCAGCGTTAATACTTGCTTTTGAATCGTTACGTCAAGCGCCGTTGTTGGTTCATCTGCAATCAGCAAATCCGGCTGAGCGGATAATACCATGGCGATCAGCACCCGCTGACGCAGACCGCCGCTTAACTGAAACGGATATTGCTTCAGGCGGCTTTCCGCCTGAGCAATACCAACTTTTTCAAGATATTCAATTGCTAATTTCTTAGCTTCTTTTTTATCCAGTCCCCGATGCAGCATAATATTCTCACAAAGCTGATAACCAATCGTCAGCAAAGGATTTAACGCTGTCATCGGTTCCTGAAAGATCATCCCCATCTTTTTACCGCGGTAGCTGTTGCGCTCCTTTTTAGAAAGCTTGGTCAGATCGGTGCCATTCAGTGAAATACTGCCGGAAACAACTCTGCCATTATTAGGAAGCAGATCCATGATGCATAAAGTCGTGACACTCTTACCACAGCCTGATTCACCCACTACACACAGTGTTTCATTTTTATTGATTGAAAATGAAATATCCCGAAGTACTTCATACTCTTTCTTATTGATTGTAAAGGTAGCCACCAGGTTATTTACTTCAAGAACTTTTTCCATCGCCAGACCTACTTTCTTTCATATCCTTGTTTCTTATTTTAATTTGAAATTCTGAACATAGAAGACACCGCCGGCATCCATTTCTACATTCGTATAAGCAGCGTTAAACGCATAAGCCTGATACTGATTGTATAAGGTTGCGGCAACCGCGTCATCTAAAATCATCTTATTAGCTGCACTGATTGCGGCTGTACGTTCAGCACTGTCAAGTGTCTGCTTACTTGCATCAACTAATGCGTCAAATTCCGCATTATCATAACGAACACGTTTTGAGCTGTTTACTGAATGGAAGTTAGGATCTAACATTTCCGTACCGTCACCCGTTACATTTGACCATGTCAGCACGGTAATATCATAACGGTTATCCTGCTGTGTTTCTGATAAATAAGCCGCCCATTCCAATGATTCAATCGTTACATTATTTAAACCGGCTGCTTTCAGATTCGATTGAATGTATTCAGCTAAAGCAATTGTTTCCGGACGGTTGTTAATCAGGAATACGATTGGTTCATCTGCATAACCGCCTTCTTCTACAAGTTTCTTAGCCGCTTCAAGATCATAGCCGTAACCATAAGTTTCCGCATCACTTGTATAACCAAATAAAGTTGGACCTACAATACTTCTTGAATAAGAGGCATAGCCGTCAACTGAAGCGATATAGCCATCTGGATCATATGCCATGACGATTGCCTTACGCAGATTCAAATCAGCCATCTTAGGATTTACTGAAGAATTATTGCGCAGTGCCAAATAAGTGATCGCGCTGCTGCTTTCGGCAACACTTTCAACATTTGCGATATTCTTAACACGATTCATTTGATTAACCGGTACTCTTGGCAGGAAGTCTGCTTCACCGGTTTCTAAACGAGAAATAGCCGTTGATGTTTCAGCAATGACGGTCATCGTTACATCTTTAATTTCTGGTTTTTCTCCCCAATATCCATCATAGCGGGTCAGTTTTACCTCAGAGCCGGAAATCGCGCTGACGAATTGGTAAGGCCCGGTGCCGACTGGCTGCGTCATTAAATCCTGTGCCTGATCAGCGGTTGGTGAAATGATTGCGGAATTGGCATGCGCCAGCTTAGCGATCAATACACCGTCAGGATAGCTTGTTTTTAATTCTACATGCGTATCATCAAGTACGTTTACTTCTTCAATTGAAGAGGCGATGGACGCACGGGCTGCACCGTAATTCGGATCTTTGATACGCTCAATTGTATATTTTACAGCATCCGCATTAAATGGTGTGCCATCATGGAAAGTAACACCTGACTGCAGTTCAATCGTACATGTCGTACCGGCTTCATCACAATCTGGTTCTGATTTAGCCAGCAATGGTTCATAGCTTGAGCCATCCATACTGCGGCGGTAAAGCGTCTCATAAATCTGCGCATTGACATAAGTAGACGGTGCGTCATTGGTCGTCAATGGCGAGAAGCCAACTGGTGCAGTAGTCAGCACAACATTAAATGGCTTATCCGCCGTTGTTGTATTCGGATCAGTATTTCCATCATTAGAGCCGGAAGATGAACAGCCAGCCAGTGCAAGTACCGTTGTGAAAACGGCAGCCCTCTTTAATAAATTTTTCATGTTTCTTTTTTCCTTTCGAATTTAATCTTTTAAACTTGGATCTAAGATGTCCCTCAGCTTGTCACCAAGAATATTAAAGCAAATTACAGTAATCATAACGACCACACCCGGAATGATAATCAAGCTTGGGCGATCCCACATATAATCCTTCGCAATTGATATCATGCCGCCCCATTCAGGTGTCGGCGGCGGTGATCCCAAACCGAGATAACTCAGTGTCGCTATAGACATAATCGAACTGGCCATACGCATCGTCGCGATTACGATAATTACCGGCAGTGCATTAATCAGCACATGACACAGCAGAATCCGCGTATCTCTGGCCCCCAAAGAGCGGATGGCCATAATATAATCTTCTTCTTTGATCTGAAGCACTTTGCCGCGGGTCATACGAGCAAAGTTAGGGATTGACCAGACACTGATGGCAATCGTCGCATTTACCGTGCTTACCCCCAGCATTGCAACAATCAGCATCGCCAGCAGGATGCCCGGAAAGGTAAACAAGAGATCCATAAAACGCATGATGATATTATCAAGCTTTTTATAGAAACCAGCCAGCAGACCAAATAATACACCGAAGAATAAACCAGTCATCGTTGATACAAAACCTACGGTCAAGGTAATGCGGCCGCCCCATAACAAACGGGAGAAAATATCACGGCCCAGGTTATCGGTTCCCAGCCAATGCCCTGGCGCGTAAGGTACGCCGGTTGTATTGTTCATTCCCCAAAAGCCCGGCGCCAGTTTCACATAGACATCCTGTGCTTCCGGATCATAGGGTGCGATCAGCGGTGCCAGCACCACAAGCAGAATTTCTATCAGCAGAATGATGAAACATGCCGTTGCCAATTTATTCTTTAATAATTTTCTAAATGCCCCTTTAAGAGGATTTTCACGTTTAAGTTCCATGGTCTCCTCCTATTCATAACTGATTCTTGGATCGATCAGAACATAGACAAGATCGACGATCAAGTTAACGATAATAAACATGGCTGCAATCACCAGAACGGTACTCTGCACAACTGGATAATTGCGCTGATTAATTGCATTAATCAAATAAGTACCGACACCATTGATAACGAATACTTGTTCAGTGATGATCGCGCCGCCCAGCAAGCCGCCGAAGCTGGTTCCAAATTGCGTGATGATCGGAATCATCGCATTGCGCAGCGCATGAATCAATATCACTTTGTATCCTTTGATTCCCTTTGATTTCGCGGTACGGATATAATCCGACTGCAATACATCAAGCATTGCCGAACGGCCGATTCTCGTAAAGCCGGCAGCTACCGCAAGCCCTAATGAAATCGATGGCAGAATTGCCTGTTTAAAGCCAACGGCTGTCCAGAATGGCTCATTCATGCCGCCTGTCGGCAGCCAGCGAAGCGTTACTGAAAATAAAAGTATCAGCATTGAACCAAGCCAGAAATTAGGAATCGATATCCCTGCCAGTGAAGTTGTCGTCAGCAGATTATCGATAAATGTATCTTTTTTAATTGCAGCGATAATACCTGTCGGAATACCGATCACCAAGGCCACGATCATACTTGAACAAGCAAGATTCAATGTATGCGGCAGGCGAACGATAATTTCCTGAAGAATCGGCTGACGGGTGGTCAGCGACGTTCCTAAATTACCGGTAAGGAGGTTTTTCAAATAAACTCCATACTGCACAAGAAAGGGCTGATCGAGTCCCAGATAGGCTCTTACTCTGATGATATCCTCAGGCGTCGCATTAGCACCGGCTACCAGCTCTGCAGGATCACCAGGTGCGATGTACAGACTCGCAAAAACTAAAAAAGACATCCCCAAAAGCAACAAAAACATCAGTAAGATTCTTTTTGTCACATATTTTCTCATGTCCTACCTCCTTTATTCCTTTTATATCTTAAGAGTTTACATTTATTTCATGCTTTCGTCAATACATTTTCACAAATTTACAGATTTTGTTTACATTTTATTACATCATTATCATTAGAAATCACATTTTATCCCATCAAACCTTGCATATTTAATAAAGAAATGATACCTTTATGTGGTAACAATTTAGAAAAGAGGGGTTTTATGAAAGAATTAGCTGATCTATTCGTTACTTTTGCGAAAATGGGTCTCTTCACATTCGGCGGCGGCTATGCCATGCTTCCATTATTAGAACGTGAAGTTGTCGATAACAAAAAATGGGCAACCAAGGAAGAAATTATGGATTACTATGCTGTCGGTCAATGTACACCTGGTATTATTGCCGTTAATGTATCAACCTTTGTCGGTTATTATCAGAAAGGCATTGCCGGCGGTATTATCGCAACCTTAGGTGTTGTTTTTCCTTCGATTGTCATCATCCTGCTGATTGCTTCTTTGATTCAGGGGTTTTCTCATATAGCGGTTGTACAATACGCGCTTTCCGGTATCCGCGTCGCGGTATGTGCATTAATCTTTAATGCAATCGTATCCTTATCAAAATCAGGGGTTAAGGATGTTTATGGTATCCTGCTGTTTCTGTTTGCCTTTGTGATGGTTGGCATTTTAAAATTATCGCCGGTTTATGTCGTTGTTGTTTCAGCGCTGTGCGGCCTGCTGATCAAAAAAATTCAAGGAGGTAAAAAATAATGTCGATCCTATTAACACTCTATTATGAATTCTTCAAAATCGGTTTGTTTGCGGTAGGCGGCGGTATGGCTACGATTCCCTTCCTGAATGCCTTAATTGATAAATTCCATTGGTTTGATGCCGCCATGCTGGCCGACATGATCGCCATTTCAGAATCAACTCCGGGTCCGATCGGCATCAACATGGCTACCTTTACCGGTTATACCGTAGCGAGCTTTGCCGGCGGTGTAATTGCCACTTTAGGTTTGATCACACCAAGCATCATCGTAATTATTATCATTGCTCAGGTATTAAAGAAGTTTAAAGAAAGCGCGGCAGTACAGGCCATGTTTTATGGCTTGCGGCCAGCGGTTGCCGGACTCATCGCGGCTGCCGGCTTAAGTATCTTTGCGGTTACCTTGGTAGATACGGCTGCTTATCAGACAAGCGGCAATCTGATGGATCTGTTTCAATGGCTGCCGATTCTCTTATTCTTGATTCTGTTATACTGCACAAATAAATACAAGAAGCATCCGATTTTCTATATTTCAATCTGTGCGGTAATCGGAATTCTGCTTAAATTATAAGATTTATTGAAGCATCTCAGCATTATGGGATGCTTTTTCTATTTTTTCATGAATTGTGCCTTTTGATTTTGATTTAAAAATATTATAATAAAGACAGATAAAACTGGGGTGGAAGTATGTGTAATATAAATAGGAAAAAATCAGGCTTTACATTGATTGAATTGATTGTAGTAATTGCAATCCTGGGAATCTTAGCACTTTTTCTTGTGCCTAGTTTTCTTGGTTATGCGAAGGATGCGAAAGAGGCAGTCTGCCGTGCTAATATGACAAACATCGTCAGAGAATATGAAGCTTCAGCGGCTCATAATTCACCAGCATCTATGCAAGATGCTAATAAGCTGCTGGCGGACATCTATGCTTCGCACAAGGCAGAAGACAAAGACGGCAGCACCTTTTACACGGGCGGTTCCTACTCAGGCATCTGTTCTGAGGATGGCATATATGGCAATATGATCAGTGATGATTTTGCGGTTTTAACGATTCGATGTACAATCCACGGTGATGGAATCATCGATATTAAAGAATTAAAAGAACGCTTAGAAGCAATTAATTTTGATGATATAAGGCAAGAAAATAAAAATTTTCCTTATAAAAATTTAAATGCCTATTTTTCCAATAACCGCACCAGCATTGACAGTGAAGCCCTCAGCACTGATTCTAACGCTTATAAACCTTATTCTTCCTTGGCAGAAGCCGTGAGTGTCAAACTAAAACAGCAGGGCATTGATACCACAAACCGCAGCTGGCGAATGTATAAACAGGGAGATAATACTTATAATTTATTTTTAACTGATAAGAAAATTTCTTTGGATGATGTTTCAACTGACATCTGGATCAACTGTACCAAGTATGATATCAAAAATGAAGAAATAATTTATGGTAAAGTACAGGTCACAAAATCTCTTGATGGCAATTATCCGATAATTAATGGCGGATCATTTACAGAAATCAAATAAAGCTTTTTATCTGCTTCATTTAAAAACAATTAAAAGGCAGTTTCCTGCCTTTTAATTAAGTGATAGCTCTAACTGCAGCTTGTCTATTTTGACCAGCTGCTTTTCTTTTACTTGATAAATGGTTGTGCAAACCTCTTGTATATAACGCCGATCATGCGATACCGATAGGATGCATCCCTTAAAATCACACAGGCATTCACGCAATGCCGGATTGCTCATTGGAGACAAATTACGGGTTGGCTCATCAAGCAGCAGCACATTGCATTGCTCCATAATAAACCTTAATAAGAACAGCTTGGCTTTCTGCCCTTCGCTTAATGAATGGATCGGTGCAGCCATTTCATCACGGGTAAATTTCATACGTCCTAACATTTCTCTGGCTCTAGTCACCGTATCCTTATCATGATCAGGTGCTAAAAAATCAACTGCGGCCATTTCATAAGGCATTTGTTCCTGATAATTCTGCGGCATAATGCCCAGCTTCAGATCGCTGCGGTTTTTCAGCAGCTCGATAATCTGCTTCATCAAGGTAGTTTTTCCACAGCCATTAGGACCGATAAAGACCACTTTTTCAAATCCTCTCACATGCAGTTCAAAAGGTTCAATCAATCGCTGATCCGCTATCTCAACGCAAAAATCCGCATCTAAAATAACCTTGCTTGGGTTCCAGTCAAAGTCATCAAACATCACATCGATGGCTTCTTCAACAGTATCCAGTTTTGTATAGCTTTCCTTTTCGAATCGCTTCTCCATACTTTTTACTGAATGCATTTTCTTTTTTAAAAGCCGAGCCGTATGCGGATCTTGACGGCTGCAACTATTTTGCGCATCATGCACAGCATTCAAAATCTTTAACAGCTTCTCACGCTTCTTTTCATAGATTTCTTTTTCTTTATTTGCCAGCTGCTCCGCTTTAATGGCAGATGCCTGATGCTCCTGAACAAACTGATCATAACCGATATTGTAAATTGAATGTCTTACTTTAGTTTTCTTATTGACTTGTTCCAGCAAAATAATTCGGGTGGCAGTTCTTGAAAGCAGCGTTTCATCATGACTGACATATAATAAAGCGCCCTCATATTCATTCATAAAGCGTTCCAGCCACATTAAGGTATCCAAATCTAAATCATTGGTTGGTTCATCCAAAAGCAAAACATCATAATGCCTGCTCATTAATTTCAGCAATTGCAATTTAACCTTTTCACCGCCGCTTAATGTTTTAATTAATTGCTGCGATGACAGCATTAAAGGATCCAATCTTAATTGGACGCACAGCTTTTCCAAATTCATTAATTCATTGTATCTTTCATATGCAATCTCTTCATCCACGGTTTCTTTTAAACAATAATCACAGATCGTCGAATCAAACCAAGCTGAATCAAGCTTTTGACTCAGCATCCCAATCCGACAGTTATTTTTTTGTATCACACCGCTCACGCTGGCATATTCATCAATCAATGACTGATCATAGACAGCTTTCAGCAGCGTGCTTTTTCCATTGCCTTCTTCACCGATGATCGCGGCCTTATCATGACTGCTTAAAGTCAGACTGAAATCATCAAGAAGAATTGATCCTTTGGCATTTTTTATTGTAAGATTTTTTATTATAAGCATAATTTCCGCACCTCCCAGTGCGGATGATGAGATATAAATAAGAGACACAACGATTAAAACAGCAGTATTATGCGCTTGTTCCTTTAATTGCTAGATCGTTTCTTATTTATTTTCTCATCTTCTCACTTCCAATCATTTCACTCATTCTATCATAAAGTTAAATGCGATTCAAGCCTATTATGAACGACATAAAACAAAAAAACGCCCGTTAAGGCGTATCAAATATTTTTGGAGCGGATGATGAGAATCGAACTCACGTAGTCAGCTTGGAAGGCTGAAGTTCTACCATTGAA
>OIWP01000347.1_pt1 | contig 70420 bp, 68 predicted proteins | sample 1587661 | NCBI WGS metagenome assembly OIWP01 (sample SAMEA3888899, study PRJEB22519) | human gut metagenome | biome: human gut; feature: human-associated habitat; material: faeces | place: Denmark | collected 2010 | reverse complement strand
TAGATGTTTTCTTCTCTATAATTTTATCATATCAACACTATTTTTGAAATATAAATATAGTTCTCATATTGATATATTTTATAACCGTATTATTTTATTCGTGATGCTAATCCAATTTAATTAATTTCAGCAAAGCTTCATTTTTCATCAAGGCTTTGAAAATCGGATAGCCGATGCACGTCACAACAACAAATTCACCCAGCATAATAGTAAAGGTTGTAAACAGAAACGGCAGATCTGAAACTACATTTAATTCTACGCCGATGATAACACAAAATAGCGTAGGCCAAAGCGTCGCAATGAGTAATGACTTACTGCGTTTGATACATTCCACCGCGCAGAAGGTTGCCGCTGTACCAAATATAACATCAACAATACCCAGCGGACTGAAACAATTAGCTAATGCGCATGCCAAAATCATTGCCGGACCGTACCGCTTATCAACAAATACAAGCAGGATCATTATCTCAGAAAAACGAAACTGTACAGCGCCAAAGCTTAACGGCGCCACCGCCCATGTCAGCACTACATATAACGCGGCTACAATTGCCTGCATCGCAATGGCTCTTACTGATTGCTTCCTCATGACAATACCTCGCCAACCCCAAAATCAGTATTGTTCCACAGCACTTCAATTTTTGGATCAGCTTCTAAATAAGCATATTTTTCTCTGAACCAAGCAGCAAGCTGAGGATCCTCCTTAATCTTTGTCGTATTATTTACATACATATTAACACAGCCATATTCAAAATATTTTTGGAGATATTCCATGTCACGATCAATCATTTCTTTGCTCTGTCCTTGAATACCTACCATCAGACAAATCGATTTAAAATACTTCGCAACCTCTTCCGGTCCACTGAAAACCGTTCCCTTTTTTAAAACACGATTCCTGAAATCATCATCAAAGGTTTCTACACCATTTTTAAAAATAATAGGAATTTGAAAATAGTCTTCAATCTCAGATAAACGCTCACGATAACACCAATAAACCTCAAAGAATAATTTTTTGATGCCCTTATCCTGAACAATTTCGCGTAGTTCCGCTAACGTCTGTGAAGGCAATTCAAACACACTGCCTGAATTAATAACCTCCAAAACACCAAACTCACCTGTAATCTGCCGCAGAACATTGCGGTTAAACTCAACCATCGCTGCTTCGTCTTCACCATTATCAAGGGTATAATCGCAGAATGCACATCTGCCCCAAACACAAGGTCTGCCTTTCAGCAGTACGATTTCACGCTGGTTTTTAGCTGTTACTTTACTGTAACGCACCATATCACTCATTAAATTTTCCTCCCTGTTTTTTATTTATGAGATGGTTATGCAAGGAACATCTCATTCCTTTAGTTAAAGGCTAATTTGTTACTAATACAATATATTTTTATCCTTTAACCCGCATATTATAGCACATTTATTTATAATGCAAACTATAAATAATGTCCGCTTCGGCTTGATGAAACGTCGAACTTTGCGCTTATCAGCTAATTGATTGCCAAATATCTGCTGTTTTATGCCAAAAAGCAAAAGAATCACTGCATTGAGTGATTCACTTGCTTTGATCAAATGAAAGGGATGTCTGATCAATTATTTCAACGGTGGGATCATCACCCCGCACCGCAGAAATCTAATCCTTAAATAAATACTTTAAGACGGCTGTTAAATCATTAAGCACAATTTCAGCGCATTCAGTCATTTCAGCATCCGGACTGATTAAATCAGGTACCAGGATCGACTTGATTTCTGCCTGTTTTGCACTTAGCAAACCATTCTTTGAATCTTCAATAACGATGCACTCATCCTTGTTTAGATGATAGCGCTCCATAGCTAATAAATATATATCCGGTGCTGGCTTGCCATGCATAACCTCATCACCGCAGACAATCTTCTCAATCAAATCCGCTAACCCTGCCGCCGCCAGCTTTTCACCTACGCTAACAGTGTAAGAGGAAGTTACCACAATACATTCAACATCTTCACGCTGCGCCTTAAGCAATAATTCACGGGCACCTTTTTTGGCTTTGATTCCCTGCTCTTTTAAAATCTGCGCCATGATTTGATGCCGATAAGTTTGAAAAGCTTCCACATCAACATTTTCAGGCAACACCTTTTTCACTAAGCCCTGAGCGGTTTGCTTTGTCATGCCTGTCAGCTGATTTAAAAATGTTTCATCGGCGGTAAAGCCAAAATGCTCAGCCGCTTTTTGCCATGCCATTCTGGGAATCCGCTCAGAATCAATCAATGTTCCATCCAAATCAAGAAGTAATGCCTTTATCATCATTTACGCTGCCTTTCTTCGCTGCTTCACCTTGCGATTTTCAAATACTACCAGTAAAACGATAGCTGCTATTATTATCGTACATCCCAGCAATTTAGAAAAGGATAAACTTTCATTCAGAAACAGCCATTCACAAACCACACTGTTAATGGGCTCAAACAGACAGAAAATGGAAGCCGTTGTCGCACCCAGCTTTTTAATTCCTACCTGCAGCAAGGTAATCGCAAATACCGAATTTAGGATTGCCAATAAAACGATTAAACCAAGACAGACTAGATCCAGCCGCCAAATAATTTCATGAGTAAATAAATTCAGCAGCAGCATGCAGACACATATAATCAAGGAAATATTAAATGAATACACAAAGGGATTGATTTCCTTCAGATTCTTTTTTTCAGTCAAAACCATATAAAAAGCATAGGTGCAGCCAGAACCAACTGCCATTAAAAGACCGCCCATTTTCTCCATATCATGCAGATCCATAAAGCAGCAAGTGCCAAGCAGCGCCAAAATCAACGCGAGCGTCTTGCCGCCGCCCAGCTTTTCACCGTAACAGAAACGGCAAAGCAGAGCCACAAAGATCGGATACAGAAAGTGCAGCGTAGTAGCTGTACCTACAGAAATCCAATTATAGGAATAGCTAAGCAAAAGGGTTGTTCCAGTTGAACCAATTACACCCGTTATCAGCATATTTAACCGCATATCCCCACGCATTTGAAAAGACGCATGCTGACGCTTGGCCAGTAAATACAAAACCGGCATAATAATGAGATTTCGATAGAAAATCACAGTCATCGCATTACCGCCCAGCCCATAAATATACTTTGTCAGAACGGGTGTAAAGCCAAAAATCATGGCGGAAATCACCGTCATTAAGATACCTGCGATATTCACGATCTCACCCCTCTGCTTAGATATCTATTTTAAAAATTCTTACGTTTATACGCAGGAGGAATATTTAATATTTTGCGATACTTCGCAATCGCACTTCTTGATATTTCAACTCCCTCATCTTTTAGGATCAGCATTAGTTCCTGATCACTATACGGATGTTCCTTATCCTCATGCTTAATGAATCGCTGAAGCTGTTCCATGATTTGCTGATTACTTTCACCGCTCTTAACAGCAGCAGTAAAAAGCTGTTTAATTTCCATGAACTGCCCGTCAAACTGCAAAGTCTTATCCTTAATACATCTTGATATCGTTGATTCATTTAAGTTAAGCGCATTGCTTAACATTTTTAATGACATGGGCTTCAGATCACCCTGATGCAGAAAATAAGCCTCCTGAATAATCAGAATCTGTGCCATTACATTCAGCAATGTCGAACAGCGGCGGGTTATACCGCTGATTAGCTGCTGAGCATCTAATACATATTTTTTGCGTACCGCTTTTACACTCTCGTCTTCATCATCAAGACAGATTGTCGATATCTGAAGATGATAGACAGCACGATCCTTCAATTCAACACAGAGCCCCTCATCATTATGCTTGATAATTACATCCGGTTCAATCGGCGGAGATATTGAAGCATACCGTGCGCCTGGTTTGGGATCAAGTGAACGGATCAAAGCTACTGCCTTTACCACATCATCCAGTTCTTCCTTCAGCTTAACCGCAAGCTGTTTTAATTTATTCTCAGCCAGCAGCTCTAACTCCTGTTCGATAATTTCAATTGCCAGATCAGCATAAATATTATCGCTGTGAATCAGCTGTAAAATCAGACAGTCCTTTAGGTTAAAGGCACCGATGCCATAAGGTTCAAAGGATCTCAGATCAGCCAATGCTCTTTCTGCTGTTTTCGCATCACTGTTCAGCAGACGGCATATTTCATTAAGTGTCATATTCAGATAACCATTTGAATCAAGAAGCAGGATGAGCGCTTCAATTAACCGCTCATCCTCATAATCACCAATTCTCAGCTGGCTCATCAGCACATCGGTTAAAGTTTCTTCTGGCTGGATATAATTCAAAATCAAATCAAAATCAGGATCACCCTTAAAATAATTGTCATCCATCTCTAAAAAAGGATTATTCTCCAGTTCCAGCTCAACCAGTGACGATAATTCATCACTGCCCATTTCCAAAAGACGCAGCTCTTGAATCTGCTGCTTGGCATAAATTTGCTTCTGCTTTTGTTTCTGTGCTTGGGTTGTCTGGTATTTCATCTTCAACACATCCTACTTTCTGCCAACTGACACAACCTAATCTTCGTTTTTCAAACGTTCAGCAAGTTCTTCTTTCGCGGCTTCAAGAATTTCCGGATGGGTCAAGAATTCCATCGCCGTTCTGCCCATTGCCTTAGAAGCAATTTCCAGACAATGTTTGCCATTCTCTGAAATTGCCAATTCTCTGAACTGCGCGGTATGATTACTGATTTTATAATCAGGGAATATTGTTACATATGGGTTACAAATTGGTATTCGGCGGGAAACATTGCCTAAATCTTCACCGCCGTAATCAAACGGCATGCCCTCAAGCAGCGGTTCATTTAAGGCCATCAATTCTTTGCGGCACACTTCTGATAAGATTTCATTCGGCACCCGTCCCTGATAACCTTCTTCAATCGTAATTTTAACTTCACAGTCAAGCGCGTGAGCACAGCCTTCCGCGCAGTGTCTTACTTTTTCCGCATTCATTTTCAAATCCTTCAGACTGAAAGAAGAAATACTGCCCTTCACATGCGCGTAATCAGGAATTAAACCGGTACCCTTGCCGCCCTCGGTAATAATACCGGAAAGCCGCATATCACCTTTAAAATGCTGGCGCAATAAGCCCGTGGCCACAAAATATAAATTAGCTGCGCTTAACGCGTTAATACCATTTTCTGGATGACTGCCGGCATGGGCAGACTTACCGAAAAATTCAATATCCAGACGCATTGATGACATGCAGGCACCTGCCAAACGAGTTGGAGCACTGGTCGGATGCTGCATAATCACCGCATCCACCTCATCAAAAATACCAGCTTCCAGCAATTTGATCTTGCCGCCGCCGCTTTCCTCTGCCGGTGTTCCAATAACATACAGCGTACCTGTCACAGACTGTTCATCAAGAAAATGCTTAGCCTCAATCGCCGCGCCTAAAGCACTCGTACAAATCAGATTGTGACCGCAGGCATGACCCAGCTCCGGCAGTGCGTCATATTCTGACACAATCGCCACCATTGGTTTGCCTGATCCGGTTTTAGCCGTAAAGGCGGTAGGCACATTGCCTGCCCCCTCAACGACTTCAAACCCCATTTTCTTCAGATAATCACACTGTACTTTACAAGCCTTATATTCCTCATAAGCTAATTCAGGATTGGCATGTACATAACGGGAAATCTCCCACAGCTCATCAAAATGCTCGTCCAAATAACGATCACACTGCTGTTTGATCCATGACATTTCCATTTTGCTGACCTTAACCTAAAATGCCAAAGAACGCGGCAATAATTGAAATCGCAAGAATTGTAAATACAAGTTTAATATAATTTTGACCTTTATGCGTAAAATACCAATAAATACCAAATACTGCCAATAATTGAAGCATACCAGGAAGAATAGCATCCAGGTTCGCCTGCAGACCAATTTCCGCACCGGTTGAAGACATTGTCCATGCCAATGGTGTAGAAACCTTAACATAAGAAGCGGATAAAGCTCCCATCATTAATAAACCTAAAACTGATGCGGCAGTAATTAAAGTATTCATCGTACCTGATTTTAATAGCTTCGGTACTGCCTCACTGCCTAATTTATAACCTAAATTACAAGTATAACGGCCAACCACAAAGATCATGATTGAGAAAATCGGCGGGAATAATAAAGCTACCGGGCTTCCCTCAAGAGCGAACGTACAAGCCATACCTAATAAGATAGCTTTAGACATACCCCAGATTAATGTATCACCGATACCGGCAATAGGGCCCATTAAACCAAGCTTAATACCTGTAATAACATCACCGGTAAGATTGCCTTTGGCTTTTTCTTCTTCCATAGCCAATGCGATACCAACGACTACAGCACCAATCGTACCCTCAGTGTTATAGAATTCCAAATGACGCTGTAAAGCTTCCTTATAAGCTTCATCGTCATCCTTATAGATTTTTCTTAAATTCTTTGCCATCGCGGCACAGAATGAAGGTGCCTGAAGACGTTCATAAGAGTTATTTGTTTCAGCAGCTAAATACCAATATAAGTGAGCCTGATTGACTTCCTTTTTAGTTAATAAACGTTCTGACATTATGCTTGCGCCCCTTTCTTACTATCTCTATAAATCATCAGTGCAGCGATACAGATACCGAATACCGCACATGCCATATTGCCGATACCTAAATACTTAACCGCAAAGAAACCGATGAAGTAATAAGGCAGTAATTCATTACGCCCAATAGACATGATAATAACCGCGAAACCAATAGCAGGCAGAATACCGCCGGCTACTGACAGACCGGTTGTGATAAAGGCAGGCAGATAGTTAAGCAATACTTGCACAGCATCAGCACCAAACAGATTTACTGCGAAAACAGGAATAAAACGAATAAAGAATGCGGTAATTGTAGGATAAACCATCGCACAGCGATAGATTCCCTTTTCATCACCCTTAGCGGCAAAATCATCAGCCTTATGTAACCAGATCAAGTTGCTTGTACGGCGGATCTGATCGACAAATGAACCAAGAATACCAAATGGAACCGCAATTGTAACTGCTGTATCAACATCTAAACCAAGCTGCAAAGCAACCGGAATCGAAATACAAGCTGCCAATGCACCGTCACTCGGTACATTGCCGCCGGTAAATACAACCCCTAAATATAATAGATTGATTGATGCGCCGATAATTAAACCATTGGCTACATCACCAAAAAGCAAACCATAAATAAAGCCTAAGAATACCGGTGCGCCCAATGTGCTGGATATACCATATCCGATTCTCGAAGTACCCAGAAAATAAAGGATACCGCTGATGACTGCAATCATGAATGTTGTCATAATTTCTTTCTCCTCTTTCTAATTTAGAATTTTACTTTTTCCATTACTTTGTCATATTCCGCAGATGGATCATCCGGTACCTGATGGAAATAAACCCGAACACCGGCATGCTGCATTTCGCTTAATTGATCCGCGTCACTCTTATCTAAAGTGATCGGTCCATAAACAATCTTACGTCCCGGCTGTGCGCCAAGACCGCCAATCTGCAGTTCTTTGATTTCAAAACCCTCTTTGAAACATCGGTAAGCATCAGGCACACTCTTAAACAATACTAAGACTTCACCCTCGCCAAACTGATTTTCTTTCCATTCTTTAATCGCATCATTAATACTGTAAACCTGAACATCAACCCCTGGAGGCGCTGCCATGATATACACGCTGCGCATAAATTCATTTGATGCCAGTGAATCATCAATTACCACGATTTTATTGGAACGGGTAATTTTGATCCATTTGTTTACAACCTGTCCGTGGATCAAACGGAAATCAATACGAATAAGCTTAATGTTTGCCATATTTATTACCTTCCTTTCAGATATGAAAGCACATCTCTGCCGCTTTCTTTTAAGGTATTTAAACCTAATTCAATCAATTCCTTGCTTTCTAAATTATTCTTTTGTGAATCCATTTCCAATAACATTGCCAGATTAACACCGGTTACGATCTGTAAATCATAACGCTGAGTCAGCTGTGCCACAGTATTGCACGGTGTACCGCCAAATAAATCAACAAAACAAATAATCGACTGTCCCTTTAGCTCTTTTAGCTTTTCCTCGATTTGTTGCATGTAGATTTCAGGTTCAACACCCTGCAGCAGTGAAAACGCATAAACATTCTTTAGTTGTCCTCCAATCATTTCCGCGGATTTGATTAATTCCTCACCGAAGCGTCCATGTGTGCAAATCAGGAATACATGGTTACTCATTCAAACTTCTCCTTTCAAAGTTAACTTTCACCTATATACCAGCAAGAATCGTGGCAACTTAAAAAAGATGCGATATTTCCGCATCCTTTTCGACAATTTTCTTCTGTGTGTTATTCTGTGTCAAATAAATCCATAACATAACCTATTTCTGTGTCAGGCACACTGCATTTGAATTCTTCTTCTAAAATCATCATTCCCAGTTTAACCGCATGATACAGTGCCGGTTTAGCCGCAATCAGCTCATCAATCTTCTCATAATTAAGAATCTGGCCTTGAATGCAGCGCTCTGCCATGCTTCCCACATGCAGAATATAATTCACCAAAATACGGTTATAATCCTGAATATCAACCATCTTTTCAATCAGTTTAAAAGACTTTTGAATTACATCTTCAGTTTTATCAAGATCGAGGAAAGTCAATGATTCGGCAAGTACCGTATGCGTGATATAATTCGGTACTTCCTGGATATCAGATTTCGATCCCACCATTCGCTGTATAATCTGATTTATTTCATAAAGTCCATTTTCAAGGATCATTTTATCAGAAGGGATGTAAGGAACATTTTCCAGCAGCAGATCAACAGCGCCGACAATTGCTAGAATCGTCTTGCCTTTCAGATCGATTTCTTTGAATGTCTCTTTGTTGCAGCAAAGCACTTCAATATCATATTCCTGAATTAAAGGAATCGCTGAGCGTAATAGATTGCCCAGTTTAATTGCCGCCCCTTCACCAGTCAGACATGTGCAGATAATCGCATAATTCTGCTGGATGCGGTTTTTCATCTCCAAAGAAAAGGAACGGCCGATATAAGGCAGCATATCCTTAAATTCTTTTGCTAATTCATCTAATGTATATTCAACCATCATCGTTTTACGGGTGGCCTCAAGCACTAAAGGCGTAGAAACCATCTCCACCGTGGCAACCGGAATATTGGTTTTCTCAGTAATTAATTCACCAAAGGATAATAGAGAGCCCATATCAACCATCAGCAGGACGCCCTTACCTTCATCAATTTCTTTAACCTTATCACTGACAACTTCTAAAAATTCCTGAACATTCTGTTTCAGCGGCATATCAAGCGCATGCGCGTGATGTGTACAGAGTAAGGTATTTGCTACATCAGCCATATTGCGTGCAACCCCATTGCCATGGGCAAGCACTAATAAACCAATATGACTTGATTCTGTCTTGCGTTCTTCTTCCATACTTAAAAATAAGGTAATAAAAATGATTTCCTGCTCCGGCAGTTCAATATCAAGTTCACTCTGTAATATCGTTCTGACCGTTTTAGCTGTTTGATATTCAAGCGGATGATCCATCGCCATTGTATATTGATTGGCGCTGAATGCTGAATGAGTTACATGATTCTCAACAATGGCAGACATATGCAGAGCCATCGCGGCATAAGCCTTCTTCGGTATACTGCGGTTAATGTGATGCTCAGCAATCTGCATGGCAATCTCGACAGAACGATAAATGCGCGGTGATACAATCTTATATAATTCTTCCTTCTGAGAGATGTCGGTATTTACCAGCTTATTCATCAAACGTGAGATATACTCCTCAATCTGCTTCTTAATCTCACGGCTGATCGTATCGGCAGAATAGCCTTCAATCTCATAACGGGAGAAGGATTTCTCAATCAGACCGTAGATATCCTCAAGATCACGGAAATCAAAGGATTCAAAATTAATTTCCTGATTATAAATGAAGAGATTACCGGCATGAGAATCGATGATTTCCATAATTTCCGGCTGTTTCTCTGATTTAAAGATACCAGCATAGGTTGAATCCGCAAGCAGCGATGAATTGATTTCAACACGGGCTAAATCACGAGCCTTATAGTCGAGGAAAGCACGGGCACACAGCAGCCGGATATCCGCCTTCAGCTGACCGATATTGCCGGGACAGTCATAGCCCATCAAAGCCTTCATACCCTTTTTAGTTACTTGAATCGGTATTTTAAGCTGACTGTATTCCTGACGGAGAAATTTTTCAATCAGGTCATAGCGTTCTTTAATTGTACGCTCTTGAAGACTTGGAATCGTTATCGTCATCGGGATACGCCGCAGAAAGGTTTTCAGCAGGGCTGAGTCAGTATTTTCAGTGGTAGCGCCAAGAATCAGTACATTGGCCTTCGTATTCTTAGAATCACCCATGCGGCGGTACTCACCCTTATCAATCAGCATAAAAAGCATCTCCTGACCTTCCGGTGAAAGACGGTGGATCTCATCTAAAAACAGAATGCCGTTGTTGGCACGATGAATCAGGCCTTCCGAATCATGATCAGCACCCGTATAGGCACCCTTTACATAACCAAACAGCTGACCTAGCAGCAGCTGTGGATTATCTGCATATTCCGCACAGTTAAATACTACAAATTCCGCTTTTTCATTTAAAACACCCTGCTCCTTGGCAAAAGAATACATGATTTCCGCAAACATTGTCTTGCCGACACCCGTAGGGCCAATTAATAATGTATGCAGGCCAAAAGGCGGATAAATCATCGCGGCCTTTGCCTTTTTAATAATGGTTTTTAAACTGCCTTCACTGCCGATAATTAATTCAAAAGGATCACTGACATGCTGCTTATGTTCTTTAATCAACAGATTCAGATGATCAGTTTCAAATACTTCGTTTTTGCCATGAGTAAGCTTTTCAAATACTTCCGCGTCAAAATAATAAACGGGGCGGCCGATTACCTTAATTACCCGCTGTTCCAAAAATAAAGTATTCAGTTCTTTACTGACATTGGCACGATCCATAGCTAACTGATCTGCCAGCTGTGTTGCACTGAAACCCTCAAAGCCATTTTCAATATCCTTTAATGTGTATTTTTCACATGCTTTCTTAAGCATTTCACTAATTTTTGATTTACGAAGCAAAAAACTCACTCCTTCCTGTTTATCTGATAAATAGTACACCATAGAATCAAAATTGTAAACGTTCACAAGCTTCTGATCAAAGCCTTTGTTTAACATTATAACATAAAGCAATAAATGGTTATAAAGGTTAAAAAAAGCAGACTGACGCTGCCCCACATCTTTATTGCTTTGAATCTATCCTTATCATCATTCTCCCTGATTTGATGATAATACCCAGTTTCTAATATCAGTCTATAGCCTGAATGCAGACTTGTCAATGCACATTCAAAAAGAACAGCTAGTATTCAGCTGTTCTTGATTTTATTCTGATACAAATGCTTTGCGCACCTTCAGCCATTCAAATATAGCTTTAAGCTGCGGGTCCCAAAAATCCCAGTCATGTGCGCCTTTCCCCTCTACATAAGTCAGCTCAATCGGCAGCTGCTGTAATTTGTCAACAACCTTTTTGCTTGCTTGATAATACATGTCTTCATTCCCTGATGAAGCATATAAACGAGGGATTTTTTTGCCTTCATTAAGAAGATTCATTGCCATAGAGTAAAGATCGTGTTCTGATGGATTATAATATTGGCGATGATCACCAAAGACACAGCCGCTGATCTGCTTATACCATTCGCTGATACTTTCAATGCTGCCAAGTTCATCTAAATCAAGAGCGCCGGAGATTGAAAATGCCGCTTCATACTGATCAGGATTCCTTAATGCAGCCGCAAAAGCACCAAAACCGCCCATTGAGATACCACCGATAAAATTATCTTCTCTGCGCTTCGATAATGGGAAAAGCGAGCTCATGATCGCTGGTAATTCTTTGGTATAAAAATCATAATAATTGCCATGATGAGGCAGATTGCAGTAAAAGCTATTGCCCACACTTGGCATCACAACAGCAACCTGATTTACTTTCGCATAATGCTCGATACGGCTGCCCCTGATAAACTTTGTATGATCACCGGCACCGGAATGCAGAAGCCAAACTACTTGATACTTTTCATTTTCCGCAGGATAGGTACATCTAGTTCCATATTCCATATTCGTAACATTTGGTAATGGAAGAATCAGGGAACAGCTTACATCCTGCATCAAGGTATCGGAATAAACATGAATTTGAAAAATTGCCATATGGTGCCTCCTATTCTACAAATTCTCGGTTCAGCTGAAGCCATTCGATAGCCTCGCGTAAATGTGAATCCCAATAATCCCAGTCATGCCTGCCATGTCCCATCACATAAGTCACATCAAAGCCCATTGCTTGCATTGATGCAATTACCCCTTGACCGACATGACGATACAAATCCTCTTCCCCGCAGCATGCGTAAAAACGCGGCTGAATCTTGCCTGATTCTTTTAAATCCTGAGCGATTACTTCCAGATCATGAATATGCGGATCATAATATTCATTATTTTCACCAAATAGTGATTGTTTGATTAATGTAAACCATCTTTCAGTATTTTTATTAGTTCCTGCCAGTTTTAGATCCAAGCCGCCAGCTAGTGATATCGCGGCAGCATATTGTTCAGGCCGCCGCAGTGCCAGCATAAAAGCCGTATAACCGCCTATGGAAGGCCCGGCAACAAAATTATGCTCCCGCTTTCTCGATAAGGGCAGCACCGCACCCAATTTAGCCGGCAGTTCTTCAGTAATAAAAGTGAAGAAATCGCCGTAATAAGGAATATTATGCCCGCAGCTATTTTCTAAACTCGGCATCACAACTGCTAATTGATGTTCCCTTGCATAAGTTTCAATTCGTGAGCTGCGCAGGCATTTTGTATAATCACCGGTTGCGGCATGCAGAAGCCATAAGGTCTGATATTTTTGATGATGATCAGGATAAGCGACATGATCGCCATATTCCATATTCGTAATTGTCGGCAAAGGCAATATAACTGCTAAACTCACTTCTTTCATTAATACTTCTGAGTATATTTGTATTTCTAACAGAGCCATACCATCACCTTATTTAGACTTGCTTTTGAAGCAGCGGGTCATCCGCTTTGAAGCCCAGGAAGTAAGTAGCTGCTGTGGATGTTACAAAGCCGATAGCCAAAGCAATTATACCTTTAATGAAGTTACCCTCAGCACCGCCGATAAACATTGAAACTAATAATAAATTAGCTGTCGGATACACTGAATAACACGTTACCTTAAAAATGCCCAATAAAGCACCGCCGACAAATCCGCCTAATACCATACCGATAAATGGGCGCTTATGTTTCATGCCGATGCCATATAAAATAGGCTCAGTCACACCGCCGACAATTGCTGTAATAAAATAACCAATACTTAAACTCTTTTCCTTTTTATTCTTAATTCTTAAGGAAGCACCTAATGCCATACCCCAAACTGCGGCACCGCATGCCATTGTACCCGGCAAAATCACTGAATCCTGACCCGTTGCGGAAATTACCATTATTAACGCTGCCATTAAAACATGATGCATACCAGTCATAACTAAAAATTGATGTGAAGCTCCCACTAAAGCAATGGCTAAGATTGCAAAGATGCCGCCAAATTCTGAAAGACCCATGATCGAATTGCTGATAAAAGTTCCTAAATAATAACCGATTGGAGCAATCGCGCATAAAGTGATTGGCAGCATAATAAACATTGTCAGCGTCGGTACTAAAACAACCCGTAATGTATCCGGCATATGTTTCGTTAGAAAACGTTCGACATAGGACATCAGCCATACAGAAATAATACTTGGCAGGATGGCGCTGCTATAATTCTGAATATTGGCCGGAATGCCATAGACTGTAAACGAAATTCCCTCATTCGCAATATTTATAAGTGTTGGATGCAGCAAGATAGCACCTAAAAACATCCCCATGATCGGACTGCAGTTAAACTTTTTAGCGGTGGCATAACCCGTAAAGATTGGGAAAAAGTAGAAGCCGGCATCACCTACTAATGTAAATAATGTATGTAAGTCATCGCCCTCCACAACCAGATTCAGCATTGTCGGTCCTAAGATGGTTAAGGCAACACGAAACATTGAAGCGGCAATAATAACCGGCAACAAAGGAATCATACATGCTGATAATGTTTCAAAAAAGCGGCTGATTAAAGTAAGAGGTGTTATTTTCTGCTTTTCATCCTCTTGAAAAATCCCCTGAATTTCGGTGTTTAAATCGTTCATTTCACAAATTTCATCATAAGCCCTGCCAACATCCTGACCAATGACAATCTGATACTGCTCACCGGCCCACTGACTGCCGACAACACCACTCAAAGCAAGTATCGCTTCATTCTTTACTAACCCCTTATCCTTCACATTAATGCGTAATCGTGTAATACAATGAGTAAAAAAAGTAATGTTATCCATACCGCCAATCAGATCAACGATATTCTTCGCTAAATCCTCATACTTCTGTTTCTTTGTCATAATTTCCTCCTTGAATTTTATATATGCAAACAATAACATCGCGCGCTGATTTATTGATATTGCCTAAAAAGAAAACCCCAACATAAGTCATGACAGAAACATATGACATTATGCTGAGGTTAAGCCCGTTTACCGGTAACAATCCTCACGTACACATAATCGATTGATATGCATCATTAGATATAAGAGCTCTTCCTCATCAAAAGTGAACCCACAATCCTGATGCAAATATTCATTAATTTTTAAAGCACATTGATAACAATCCGGAAAGCTGTCTTTCATGGATTGATACAATTTATAATTTTCACTGGAAATGCTTTTACCCTGTTCACCGCGTTTTAATAAATACTGCAGATGAGAAACAAAACGGGAATAATTAAAATCATCTTCAGAAATTTCAATATGGAATTTATTTTCAATCAAATGCTTAATATGAGCAATGATCGCCTTGTTACTTTGCTTCTTTTCAGAATTTCTGGCCATCGCAGCTGAATTGATCAGATGCAAAGCGATACTCGTAATTTCATCCCTCGGCAGTTGAATTTGAAACTTATGATTGATTAAATTCAACGTATAGACACCTATTGCATACTCTTTTTCATAAAGTGATTTTACATCATAATAAATCGGCATATCGATACTCAACCCTTTTTGATATCGCTGAATCGCAAAGGCCAGATGATCAGCTAAGGTAAAGACAATACTGGAATTTAATAAATATTCCACTTTTGATCTAGCATAATCAATGACTTGGGCTGACAATTCTATCATTTCTGTTGGTATATTCTGAATCATTTGAATATAAATCGGATCAATGTCATAAAAGGTTCGCTGTATTTTTGCCATCGGCAGCTCATAAGGCGGCTTACAAAAGCCAATGCCTTTGCCAAAAACAACTACCTGAGCACCAGTGCTGTCCTGACAGACTGACACATTGTTATTGATATTTTTTATAACTTTCATCTGACATCTCACTTCCTTACTTTCATCGCCTATTTTCATTTAATGTTGCCAAAAGTAATACAGGTAATAATTTTGCTTCATTAAGCTAATTCTAGCATAGTTCTTCTAAAAGAAAAACTCTTCAAACCATCCAAAAAACACCAAGTGTTTTTAAGGAGAAGCCTCGAAGAGTAACAAACCTTAAATCATACATATTCTATTTTTAAAACATTCCCTTATGCCTATTTTTATTCTAGTATGCGCTTTCATAAATGTCAAGAGGGAATTTTTATATGCTTTTTCATTACGATAGGTACCATTACCTCTAAATATAAAATGGAAAAGCAAAGTATTATATGATATAGTTTAGCTAACAAAATATGAAGGATGCTGATTTTGTTTTAAGGGGTGAGTAATTTGCTAGATATTCCAATGGCAGCTGATTTTAAAGACATTCAGCCTATCAATAAGGGCATGTCAAGCGATAAAAAATACTTTGTCACAGCTAAAAATGGCGAACATTTTTTATTACGGTTAGCTGAATATGGAGAATTCGATCGAAAAAAAGCTGAATATGAACTAATAAGAAAACTTTCCCAGTTGAATATTCCTATGCCGGCAGCTATTGACTTTGGTGTTTGCAATAAAAATGCGAATGTATATACTTTGTTATCCTGGATTGATGGTGAAGAAGCTGAAATCACTATACCAAAGCTATCAAAAGAAAAACAATATGAATTAGGGAAAGAATCAGGCAGGATATTACGAAAGATTCATTCTCTGAATTCTCCACAAAACATTTCTGATTGGGAGACACGTTATTTTTCAACCATGGACGAAAGACTGGCAGCATTTCGCAGCGAAGGTATTAAGTTTGCTGGAAATGAGATTATTTTAGACTACATCGATACGAATAGGCATCTGCTTCAGAACCGACCACAGTGTTATCACCATGGTGATTATCATATGGGGAATTTAATTCTATCAAAAAGCGGACAGCTCTTTGTTATCGATTGGCATACTGTTGATTTTGAGAATTATGGTGATCCATGGTATGAGTTTAATCGAATCGGTATTGAATATCCTACTTTTGCATCAGGACAAATAGATGGTTATTTTGACAATAATGTACCTGAAGAATTTTGGAAACTCCTTGCTTTTTATCTTTCTGCCAGTGCAATTACTTCGATTGTGTGGTCTAAATATTTTGCGCCAGAGCGACTGACTTCGATTTTGGAATTGAATCAAAATGTCTTAAAATGGTTTAACAATATGACTAACACTAAACCAACATGGTATACCCCAATAAAATGATCAATTATGCAAGGCAGCAATTATGATTAAGTTTCACTCACTTATCTCAATAAGCAGTTAGTGAGATCATTCTCTAACTAACAGATTAATTAAAAATGATGCATACCCGTTAATTATCGGATAATGCATCATTTTTTTAATTTTGAACATAAAGATTTATAGATTTTCAATATGCTTTACCATAACGCCAGCAAAAGCAATGACACCCTGATTTCACAAAGCCATTTTAACCAAATGAGCTTGATACGATCATGGTGTCAATCTTTTAAATTATTGAAAGGGGAAAATTCATATATTTTTAGTGAAAGCAATCATCACTTTGCAGTCACAATATATAATTAGAAGAAGAAAGCGCCTATAAACATACCGATAATAATACCGCCGACACAATTCTTACCATTGATATAGAAAATGATACCGCCCAAGGCACCGAAAATACCAATAGGAATTGAATATTGAAGAGCACTTAACAGAAACAGCGGTGCCAAAAAGTTACTTAATTGATGCCCGACACCCATCATAATCGCTGTACCGCCAGCCGTAACACCGCTTGGTATTAATTTACGAACGCCCATGACAATTAAACCAATGACTAATCCAATGACGCCGCCAGTCAAAATGGCTAATGGGAAATTATAAATCAGGAAGCCCAAGCCCATACTAAATATCAAAGCACAGACGCCGCAGCCTACACCATGCATCATCGATCCGCCAATATCAATCAAACCTACCAATGGTCCTTCAAGAATTCGAGCAATCAGGAAACCGCCGCCAAAACCGACTGCCGCACCAAAATCACCATTTTCAATACCTAACTTCAGCATTTGACCGCCAGCAAAACCATTAAGATAACCAGTGCCATCAACAATATAAGTATGAGTACCTCCGACAACTGCCGCACAAATCAACATGCAAATCAAAATAAATGTCCAATCCTTCATTAAGAATTTATTTAATTTTTCAATCATGATTCAACCTCCTAACCGATCATGGCCACTGCCGCTGTAAATGCATCAATCAGCTGTGGAAAGAAGCCTCTAAAATATGCAATCAAACCCCAAATAACGATCATCAACACGATAAAGATAATAGAAATCTTACTCTTTACGCCATTATTCTCAATCGTCTGACCTGTAATAATTCCTAAAATCAAACCGGGTGTCGCATTGCCGGTAACTAAGAATGCGATTGAACCTAATGCAATACCCCAACAACCAGTAATCTTACCATTATCTAAAGCCGCGATTAGGAAAAGAACCTGCATAACGATTATAAAATTGTTGATGGCTGGTGTGAAGATTTCCGTTAAGGTCGTTGATACATAAGCAGGTACAATACTTACCGAACTATTTAGAATTACTAAACCGATAATACCAACGATTGCACCTACGACAGCCATCTTGGCAGGATTTTGGATTGTTTCTTTTACATCCTTATTCTTTGTCAGCAAGACACCGGCGCTGATATTAGGAATTACACGATGCAGGAAATCCTGATCAAAACAACCCGTTGCCAGACCGTTTGCCATACAATTTATATAGAAAGAAAAACCAAAACTGAAGTGTGACACGGGATCACCCTGACATGCATTCATTTCACCAAGTGTTCTGAAAGCACCGGCTGCCTGTAATTCAGGCGCATAGTACATACGTGCCGCACCAGCCCCTACACCAGCACCAGCCAAACCGCCGATAACGATGGACTTAATAATTAATTCAAACATGCTTCTACCTCCTTACAGTTCCATATATTGAACTTCAACACTAATTTTTAAACGCATTGTAACCTCTTCTTTAATTCTCGGCATAAAGATGAACAGGAAATGTTCCTTTGAAGTTGTAACCTTTTCCTCAAGAATCTGAACATTGGTTGGTTTTAAATAAATAATTGCACCATTTACCACTTCATATACACGTTTGCGCATATCTGTAAAAGCCTTAGAAATAGCATCTGCCCGTCCCTGCTTTGAACTGGCACTGACTTCAATATCAACCACTTTCTGTTTTAAATCATTACCGTCCTGTTCATTATTTTTCATACTTATCTTTCCATGCCTTAACAATCGTTTCACCCAGCTCTTCGCTGTCCATAAACGGGAAGCCAATCACCTGACAGCCTTCCTTAACACATTGAGCGCCAGCTGCCGGCGTCCTCTGATACTGCTTATATTTATAACCATATTTAGTAGCTGCCGTAACCGCCCCAGCACCGCCGCTGCCGCAGAAGCTCAAACCAAGATCCGCATTATTCTCATGCATGACATCGCCTAGCTTCATATCCGCCAGCATACCTGGAATTAAAATAGCGGTTCCGCCAGCTGCTTCAATTCCTTTCGCCGTTCGCTTTCCATCACCCATCCGATGACCAATTACAATTACTGGTTTATTTGACATGATCCATCCTCCTTTGACATCCCTGTCTGTAAATAAATTGCAAATAAAACTTTTTCTGCTTGATTCAGCAAAATACTATATTTCCTGCAGATTGGTGTCAGACATTCTTCAGCATAATCAAGGCTTCGCTTTGAAACTTGCCGATATACATCTTCATTAACTTCAATCTGCGCGCATTCATTTGTTTTAAACCTCAGCAGCATCACATTGATATGATTGCAAAGCGTCACCTGAAAATCATCAGGAATGATGATTTGATGAGCTTCAAGATAAGCATTGATGCTTTCAAAATCATCACTGACAGCTGCGATTTCATCATGATTAAGCTTTAGAATATCCCTCAGTACACTGATATAATTCACTTTCTCCACCTCCAGATACCACGACTTTTTCCGGCACTATACATTGACTGACTTTCTGAAGGTTATAATAACAATCTTCTAATTCAAGATTTACTTCTTTTATGTCAAAGAAAGTGAAATCTGCTGATTTGCCGATTTTAATTTCCCCCAGCATATCCAGATGATATGTTTTGGCTGCCCGATAAGTAACGCAGTCTACTACATCCATAAGACTCATACCCATTGCCATGCATTTACTCATTACTATTGCCAGTGAATAAGCCGGCCCATTAATATTTGACAGGCGGATATCCGTACTGATCAAATCTGGTGTAAACCCTTTATGGAATGCCCTTGCTGCTACCGGATAACAGAAGCTGGCACTGCCGTGACCCACATCGAATAATACACCTCGATTTCTGGCTCTCACAAAGCTGCGTTTCGGTGTTCCATCTTTTTGAAAGAGAGATACTTCCTTGCCATGATAAGTATGCGTTATGACATCACCTGCTTCCAAAAACTCAACCAAGCCGCAGGGATCAGGCGGGAATGTGCCAACATGAACAGTTACCGGCAGACAGCGCTCTTTCGCAATAGACTTTGCCTTTTTCACTAACGCGTAACCCTGATCATTGGTGATTGTATTGCTGCAGGCAACCTTGATGCCTAAAAAGATATCGGGATAGCGGTCGAAGCATTCAAGATAATGGGTAGGATTTATTTTTTCAACATCCATGTCCGCCATATCTTTTGAAAAACCATGCTCACTATGACCGCTGAGCAGCGCATAATATTTTGTCTTGGCAGCCTTAGCTTCAGCCGCAAATTTATAAGCTTCATCCACCGCTGCCGAACCGCATTCAATCATCGCCGTCACACCCCGATAAACACCGAGCTTATCCACATCCATTACAGCTTCACGAAGCCGATTGTGCATGTGAATATCAATCATCCCGGCACTGACATAAAGTCCCTCTGCATCGATTACCTGGGCGTTTTCATCATTAATCACATCCTGGATATCGGTAATCAGGCCATCTTCGCAAAGGATATCCTTCTTTACTTGGTGCAAATCATTATGTTTATCTACAAGAATACCATTTTTAATCAAAACTCTTTTCAAATTAAAACACCTCTTTCCTAATTTATGAAGATAAGTATTTTCACCCTTTTTCTCTAGTTTTTCAGGTGTTTCTTTATCTGATATCAGAATAGCATTGAATTTGTAAAATTAAAATAACAAAAACACCACATGATTAGTGCAATCAAATGGTGTTATTAAAGAATTCAAATTAAATAACGGAGAATCGCTATTGCTTCGATTGGGTCAATATAGACACCGAGCTTTTCTTCCATGACATGCAGAAACTTTACAATAATTTCATATTCCTTGGCATATGCTTTTTTCATTTCTTCATAATCAGAAGCACTGATGAAACGGCCATTAACCCAGCGCGGCACCGACATAACAATATGGGCGAGAATCCCTGAGAACCGATGGTAATCAACGACTTTGCCATGATTGGCCGAACATTCTGACATCATGACACAAGCCTCAACACATGTTTCCGCATAGAGTTCAGCTGAAAGTGAGGCTGGTTCACTCGCCGCAAAATTGAAATTGATTAAGCTTCCCAGACGGGCTGAAAATTCATTGACTTTGCTGCCAGGTACATATTGTGTAATCAGTGAATTCATTAAATCTGTGGCATCTGTTAATGAAGGCCGACTATGAGTTTTACCTTCAACAATAACCTCTTTTATCTTCAATATTTCCTGTTCACTGACAAAGGGACTGACCAAAACAACCGGTTTTTTAATGTCATGAAGCGGTATTGTGGACAGAATCAGATCCGCATTATCCACTAAATCTGACTGCCTTTCTAAATCAAGAACTGGAATCATGCCTACAATATGAACTTCCGGCATATTGTTCATAATGCGGGCAGCCAACAGCTTACTAGCTCCCCGTCCTGTATTGCACACCACTAGGATACGAGCTTCTGCTAATTGATGACTTTTCTCTAGGCTGCGGCAGAAATAAAGCGTTAAAAACCCGATTTCATCTTCATCCATCGATAAGCCATACACATCCTCAAAAGCCTTTGAAGCATGTTCAACCACACCGTAAAGCTCTCCATATTTAGCTTTAATTTGTGTCAGAATTGGATTTGTATTTGGTAAGTTCAGCTTGTAGCGATTTAAAGTTAACTGAATATGAGTCAGAATGTCATTTTTCAGCTGATCATATTCAACAGCCAGTTCAGGATATACATGCTGCGCCTCTTTCAGCATCGCCTCTACTGCTTGTACCAATTTACTGGTTTCTTCTTTGACAATCTTATCATCAACCCAATAGGTATAGTTCGCAATGATGAAAGTCAAAAATTCAATTTGTCCATCATCAAGACACAGGCTGAATAGATTATTGATTTCCTGCGTCAGCCGTTCAATTTTTATATGATTCTCATCATTGAGTACATCCGCATAATAATTGTGATTCAACTGTAATGAATTACCATAAGAACAGCGTTTAATAAAAAAGGCAAGCCATATTTTCAGCCTAACATAATCATTAATCATTAAAACGAGGTCATCATTAATAAAATTAAGCAGCTGATCAATCTGCATCTTTTCCACATTGTTTAAAAAGGTGTCTTCACTTTCAAATAGCAGATACTGAATCTTTTTCTTATTAGCCTTTTCAATCAATGCGTTGATTAACGATATAACATCGATTTCTTCACCTTTGAGATAGAAACCATGATTCTTTCTGCCAACAACCTGCAAGTGATAATCTGTGAGTTGTTCATTGACAGCTTTTAATTCATTCATGACGGTATTTTTTGATAGCTGCATCTTTTCAGCCAAGGCTTCTGCGGTAATTGGATTAGGCAGCAGTAAAAAGCAGAAAAGCAGAACATGACTGCGGTCTTCGGCACGGTAAATGCTTAAGTTTTCAAGATTGATTTCCTTTTCTAATTGATTATATATATTTTGCTTTGCATCAATTCGCATTCCAAGACCTGGTACTTTAATAAAGCTTACTCCCTCAAGAGTATTAACATAATCGCTGATTTCATTGATATCATTACGAATCGTGCGCAGTGAAATGTTATATTTAGCAGCCAGAGCTTTGGCTGTAATCGGCTCTTTAGCTGCCTCTAAATCTTTTAGGATAAAGCTTTGCCGCTGATTCAGCATACTATCACCTCTTCCAATAGTATAACATTATAAACTGACGATGAAATGCTTAGCGGTAATTTAATATCAAATACCGTGTTAGTTTTATTTATTACCTTTTTCATTTACACAAATAAGTATTCCGACACGATCTAATATTTATCACTTTTTTTATTTTCTATGCTAGAATGAAAGTAAGATAATCATCAACAAGAAAAGAGTGAAACAAATGCTGTTGCAAACGATTCAAAATTACAGTTCAACTGTTATCGATTTTTATGGATTCGACTCATTCCCATTTTGGTTTGGCATAGTGATTGTCATTATCATTCTTGTATGGCTGATAAGAAAAAGGCACTCCTGAAATAAAATACGATTATTATAATAATTCCAACATCATAAATACTATCACAATGATGATCATTGCTGCTGTAACTGTGATTATCCAACACCACTTATTTCCTAAATTCATTGTCCAAGCATAAAGCCCTTTCCGCCTGACAAAAATATTCAAGTCTTCATGATTGCAGTATATCCGTCCTATCATTAATTGTTCTACTTCTTCCTGAGAATATTTCCTTTTCATAATTTAACCTCACTCTAAATGAGTCAACATCTATGTAACTAGTTTATCAAATTCAAAGCATAGCTACAACGTTATACTAAAAATTATCCATGCTTACACAAAAGCAGGAAACAGGATTCGCATATGGAATCTTCATGTTAAGAAAGGAGGCAAATTTATGGATAAGAAAACTGTCATTAAGTATGTACTTATATTTATCGCAGGTTTATTGGTTGGCTTTTTTATTCTTTAACTTTTTAATATTCGTTAATATGCGAAGAAAAAAATGGCTTTGTCCAAGCTTGGATTCAGCTTTCTCAGAATAAGCCAATAGCCAAAAATCAATATCCAGTAATAAATGCTTCCAGAAAAAAGAACGCTTTTTCAACGTTCCTTAACAGGCAACATTTCTCTATAAGTTATTGCTTTAAGTTTTGTAAGATTGATATTTTCTAATGCATATAATTGATCATCTTTTAATACTAAATCAGTATTATCATTAACTGAAACTTCTTCATCATTATCAACATAATACAGATTATCCTTATCTAAGTTTAAATAAGCTAGTAATTCGTTGTTGCTGAGAATATGGCCTGTTTCTAAATCAATATGAATAATTTCATAATTTGCCGGTCTTAAGCCAGCTTCAAATAGAAACCACTGATCTCTAATCATCAATGAAAGAATATTTTTATTCAAATATGCAGAGATATCCATGAAATAGCCTTTTCTTAATGTATCTCCCTCATATTGAAGTCCGTTTACATATTTATCATAGCGTTCTGCCATTTGCTGATTAAATTGATTAATTTCGTCACTGTCTAAGTTGATTTGAACTTTATCAAGCTGATATGAGAAATCCCATCGATCATTAATTTCTCGTTGAAAATCAGTAACTGAAATATCGATTGTGTCAATTGTAACCAATTCATCTATACTATACTTTATTTCTTCTGATTCTTCTGGTTCTACAGGCTTTTCCGGCTGTTCAACAATCGAAGGTTCTTCCGGTTCCTCGGCTTTTGGCGGTGTTTGGACACATCCTGCTATCATTGTCATCCATAAGAAACTTGCTAGTATTTTTTTCATATCCTCTATCCTCATTACTATAAATATACGAGATTTATTGAATTATTTCTTCTTAAAATTTGCATTTTTTCATAATAAATTAAAAAAGCCTTATTTATAAGGCTTTAATTGATATATGGCAGGGGTGGAGAGGATCGAACTCCCATCAGCGGTTTTGGAGACCGTTATACTACCATTGTACTACACCCCTAAGATTTACTGCTTTAATACTTTATCATATTTTTTTATCGATGACAAGTAGTAACCGTGAATAACTTAAAAAGAAATTCAGCCATTTTTTAGTAATTGATGTTTAGAAATGCGAATTCTGGAAATAATGACAGTGAAAGTAAAGCGCCATTCCCATTGAGCGTGATGACCTCAAGGCACTTTACTGACACTCCCTTTTACAATTTGTCAGAAAACAGTCACTTCGGTGGCTGTTTTCTGTTTCTGCCAGCTACAACAAGTTTGTATCCACTTGATCATGATCATTCCGCAATTTATAACCGCAATACGGACAACAATTAAACTCTCCAAAAAATGCACTTTCATTTGGCAGCTTCGCATCACATTTTGGACAGCGCCAAAATTCATAATAAACAATAGCTGAAGCAAGCATGAAAAGAAAACCGCCGGCAGCAAGGATATAAAAATAGATCATACTATCCAGTTCATAGCCCAGCCAGCATGCCGCAGCAAATAATAGACAGCTGACAATTAACAATCGATACGACAACCGCCGCCATTCATAAACTGTTTTTTTCATATTTACCTCTTGGCTTTTTTTCACATAACTATCTATATATCTTATAAAGCAGCAGCTTCAATTGCTTCCCGCTCTCAGTAACAATTGGATCAAGACCGATCTGTTCGCATTCAAAACGCTTTACTAATGCCAGACTTGCCATATTTCGCTCATCCACGGCGTAGATATAACCATTATATTTCTCCAAATCATTCAAAAAACTAATCATCGCGGATAACGCCTCATAGCCGTATCCCTGACGATGGCAGCTCTGCTTTAGCCACAAACCGACCTCAGGGCTTGTCTCTTCAAGTCCAAATACCTCCATGCTGCCAAGAAATTCACCGCTCTTGCTTAAAATAAGCAGCTCCAACATTCTGCCCTGATGCATCTCATTGACAAATTCATCCACCACTTGTTTGGCTGCGTCTATTGAAGAAAAGGGATCAGGATATTGAAGCCGAGCAATTTCTTCAGTAAACTCCTCCGCATAATTTTGAAGATATTGATAATCAAAAGGAACTATCTGCAGTCTTTCAGTTTCTAAATAAAAATTATCTGTTAACATATCCTACCCTCCTGTTAAGTCTATTATATCATTACTCCTACGATTCTAAAATATAGAAAAGCCCGATTAACGGGCTATTACTCAGGCAGGCATTCATTGATACAATTTAACGCATTCAAGGTACGCGGAAAGCCGATGTGAATCAGGCATACGGTAATAGCTTCAATCATTAATTCTTTGCTGTTGCCGACCGCAGCATTGCCCTGTACATGACTTCTCAGCTGATTCTCACAGCCGCCCAGCGCCGCCAGCACACACAAGGTAATCAATTCCCTAGTTTTCACATCAAGCGCGCCGCGTGTATAAAAATCACCGAAACACATGGCCGATAAAGCATCCTGAATATGCATTTGATTCCTCTGCGCATTAGCCCGCAATTCATCAATTCGTTCACCAAAAATCCGTTTCTGCAAAGCCAAGCCCTTCGCAAAGCGATCTGATTCATCACTTTGCCGCTGACTTTCAAGCGGCAGCTCAAAGCCTTCCGCCTTTAGTGTCTCATTGACCACATTCACAGCTTCCAGCGCCTTGGAGAAACCGATATACGGTGTGCATTGAATAATCACTTCCTGTATCTCCTCAGCCTTCAAGCCCGCATTTAAACCCACATGCACATGCTCAGGCAGCTGATTCAGCGTCTGATTCGTACTCAGCACTGCCAATACTATTATCTCACGCTGCTGATCATTAAGCAGGCTTCGGTTATAAATTTCACCATATGCAAATAATTCATAAAGATGTTCTAAATCATGATTTTCATCATGCATCAATCCAGCTTCACCATACAGACGCTTAATCTTGTCAGCAGCAGCCCTCTCTCTGTCCATCATAACTATACCTTCATGCCCATCTCATAGGCTTCATGCATGACAGGCAACAGCTTGATCTCACCTTTTTTCCATGCGCCGACACCATAAATAACACCCTTTTCCACAGGCTCTTCTAAACAATCCGTGAAACCTCGGAAGCCTTCAATCGTTCTTGTCATCAATGCCCGATCATTTTCTGCCGCGGCGAGAATGTAATAGAATTCCTTATGACTGATTTCCATATATCTTGCGCAGGCACGGTCAATCAATGTTTTCATTTGCGCATTCATTGTATAAAAATAAACGGGAGTTGCCATTACCAGTACATCAGCCGCAATCATTTTCTCTAATATCATTGCCATATCATCAGTCTGCGGACAAGGTTTTCCAAGCTCTGAGCATAAACCGCAGCCGGTACAATAATTTATCTTATAATCACTCAGACACAGCTTTTCAACTTGATTGCCGGCATCTAAAGCACCGCGCATAAATTCATCACATAACAAATCAGAATTGCCGCCTTTTCTCGGACTTGCCGATAGAATCAGTATATTTTTCATTTTTCACCCTCACTTATCTTAATTTTTTCTCTGCCTTCATCAAACCCTTTTCATATTTATCGATTTTCTGATTTAAACGATCCAATGAAAGCTGCATTTCCTTCATTCTTTCCTGAAGCTGATGACGCTGTTCAATCAATAATGCCTTGCGCGCGTCAATCGTTTCATCACCCTTTTGAAACAAGGCTACATATTCAATCAATGCTTCGATCTGAACACCCGCCTTGCGCATACATTTCATTAACTCAATCCATGCGCATGAATTTTCATCATAATCCCGTATACCGCTTTTAGTTCTTGGTACCGGCGGAATTAAACCGATGCGTTCATAATACCGCAGGGTATCACTTGTAATATCATATTTCTTACTGACTTCCGCTATTGTCATGCCATCCCCTCCTGTTAAGCTCATGATAACACTTGGAGTACACTCTAAATCAAGCCCTCTTTGATCTTTTTATTACTTATGTCAAAGATAAGGCACACAAATCTACTTGACATCCTATATAGTTAGCGATATTATTACTTAGTCGATTAATTATTAGTCGGTTAACTAAATGGAGGTTGTTCATGACACCACGTGACATTATACGCAAAATACATGCTTTCAATCGTCTGCATGGCTGTGAAGTAAGACGAATCATGGAAAGTGAAGGTTTATATTACGGGCAGCTGCCGATTCTTGAAATTGTTTCTGAGAAAGGAAAATGCACTCAGAAAGAAATTGTTGAGGAATTAAAGGTTTCGGCGCCAAGTGTCGCTGTCAGCGTCAAACGGCTGGTTAAGCATGGTTATCTGATCAAAAGCAATGATGAAAAGGATCAGCGGGCAACGCTGGTCAGCATCAGTGAAAAAGGTCAGTCTGTCACCAATGCCTGCCGCAAAAAATTTGATGAACTGGATGACCGCTTATTTGCTGATTTCAGTGAAACAGATAAGGAACAATTATCCGCGTTGATCGTAAAACTTAATCAACGACTTGAAAAGGAGGGACAACAATGATTAAAACATTGGCTAAATACCTTAAGGGGTATGAAAAATATGCGATAGCCTGCATATTCTGTGTTGTTATAGAGGCAGTGTTAGAAATAATGATTCCCTTTATGATGGCTAAAATCGTCGATATCGGCATTACCAACCGTGATTTGGATTATGTTATCAGGGTTGGCCTGCTGATGTTTGGGATGTCCCTGGTTTCGCTGCTTGCCGGAGCTGCCGGGTCTTATCTATCATCAAAGGCTGGCATGGGCTTTGGCTCACAGATCAGAAAGGCATTATTCGATAAAATTCAAGACTTTTCATTTTCCAATATTGATAAGTTCTCAACCGCTTCCCTGATTACCCGCGCTACCGCGGATACTAACAACGTGCAGAGAATGTTTCTGATGCTGAATAAGATGGCATTCAGAAGTCCGATCATGCTGGTTGTTGCGATTGCGATTGCGGCTACGATCAATTCCCAGTTAGTCTTTATCTTTCTGTTGATTGTACCGATTTTAGGCTTTGCATTATACTTCATTATTCATAAAGCATTCCCTTTATTTGAGGCAATGCTAAAAAAATATGATGGTCTGAACGCATCTGTTCAGGAAAACCTAACCAGTATTCGGGTTGTGAAAGCTTTTGTGCGTTCTAAATTTGAGAAAATGAAATTTAAAACCAGCAATGACGCTTTGATGGAAGCTTCAATCAAGGCTGAAAGCTTCATTATCTGGAACCTGCCAATCATGCAGTTTTCCACTTATTTATGTATTATACTGATTCTTTGGTTCGGCGGTGAAATGGTGATGAACCAAACGATGCTGACCGGTGAATTAATGAGTTTCATCACTTATGTTACGCAGATTCTCATGGCTTTGATGATGCTGAGCATGCTGTTTGTTAACTGTCTCATTTCCGGTGCTTCCGCTGAGCGTATCGTTGAAGTGCTTAACGAGGAAATCGATATCGTGAATTCCGCAAATGCCTATAAAGGCCCTTTATCAAGCGGAACCATTGAATTTAAAAATGTTTCTTTCAAATATAAAAAAGAAAGCGAGGACTATGTCCTGAAAAATATTAACCTGAGTATTCAATCAGGTGAAACCATTGGCATTATCGGCGGTACTGGTTCAAGTAAGACAACCTTTGTTCAATTGATTCCGCGTCTTTATGATGTCAGTGAAGGCAGTGTTTTAGTTGATAACCGTGATGTCAGAGAGATTGATGTGGTAACACTGCGTGATGCCGTAGGTATGGTATTGCAGAAAAATGTCTTATTCAGCGGTACTATTGAAGAAAATCTGCGCTGGGGCAATGAAAACGCGACGCTTGAAGAAATTAAAGAGGCTTGTGTTGCTGCCTGTGCTCATGATTTCATTATGGATTTCCCTGATGGTTATCAAACGCATCTCGATCAGGGCGGCACTAACGTATCCGGCGGTCAGAAGCAGCGTCTGTGTATTGCCAGAGCTTTGATTAAAAAACCAAAAATTATCATTCTTGATGATTCCACCAGCGCTGTCGATACCGCAACTGATGCGTCAATTCGCAAGGCCTTTAATGAGACACTGTCTGAAACTACGACGCTGATTATTGCACAGCGTATCTCTTCAGTACAAGACGCGGATCGGATCATTGTTCTCAATGACGGTATGATTGATGATATCGGTACTCATGATGAATTATTAAACAGAAATGCGATTTATCAAGAAGTTTATAATTCACAGATGAAAGGAGTGATCAGCGAATGAAAGCAGCAGCTAAACCACAAAACGGCGGTAAAACATTGCTGAGAATCCTTTCTTACTTATCAAGAAATCGAGTTCAGCTAGTTCTTGTAGTCCTGCTGGTTATTCTTTCCAGCGGCGCACAGGTAGCCGGCAATTATTTTCTGAAGCCAATCATTAATGATTATATTATGCCAATGATCGGTGTCAGCAAGGCTGCCCGCAATTACAGCAGCTTTATTATGATGCTTTGTATGATGGCGATCATTTATATCGTCGGCATCTGTTCTTCTTATGCTTATAAATATTTAATGATGAAAATGAGCAATCGTGCATTAAATGAAATCCGTACTGATTTATTTAATAAAATGCAGGATCTGCCGGTTAAATATTATGACACTCATGCGCATGGTGAAATCATGTCCTGTTACACCAATGATGTTGATACGATCCGTGAATCGATGAGTGAAAGCTTTACCGCGGTTATTCAATCATTAACAACAGTTATCGGTACGTTTACGATGATGGTGGTATTATCACCGTCACTGACATGTATCATTGTAATTATGATGATTATCATGTTCCTGACAATCCGCACGATCGGCGGTAAATCAAGAATCTATTTCCGCCGTCAGCAGGCTGCAATCGGTAAGGTAAATGGTTATGTAGAAGAAATGTTTGAAGGTGTTAAGGTCGTTAAAGTATTTAATCATGAAAAGAAAATCTGTGATACATTTGATGATTTAAATAAACAGCTGCGTGATGAAGCGACGATTGCTAATACGCTGGCATCGATCATCATGCCGATCATGGGAAATCTTTCATACATCACTTATGCCTTAATTGCCGGTGTGGGTGCGACACAAATCATCGGCGGTACTTTGGATGTCGGTTCATTAGCCAGCTTCCTTCAGTATTCCCGCAGCTTCTCACAGCCATTAGTCAATATGTCTCAGCAATTCAACAGTATTTTGGCGGCCTTAGCCGGTGCGGAGCGAATCTTTGCGTTGATTGATGAAAAACCGGAAGTCGATGACGGTATCGTTACGTTGGTGAATGTTGAAGAAGTAGACGGTCAGCTTGTGGAATGTGAACAGCGGACAAACCGCTGGGCATGGAAGCATCCGCATGGCAATGAATTTACCCTTGTTGAAATGAAGGGAGATGTACGCTTCCACGACGTTGTCTTCGGTTATGAAGAAAACCACACAGTTCTGAAAAATATTAATTTATTTGCGAAGCCGGGTCAAAAAATCGCCTTTGTCGGTTCAACCGGTGCTGGTAAGACAACAATTACGAATCTGATCAACCGCTTCTATGATATTAATAAGGGAAGTATTACTTATGATGGTATTGATATTAAGCTGATTAAAAAAGATGATCTGCGTACTTCATTAGCTATGGTGCTTCAGGATACTCATTTGTTTACTGAAACAGTGATGGAAAATATTCGTTATGGTAATCTGAACGCAACAGATGAAGAAGTTATTGCCGCCGCGAAGCTGGCAAACGCTGATGGTTTTATCCGCCATCTGCCGCAGGGCTATCAGACAATTCTTACCGCTGATGGCAGCAATCTGTCACAAGGACAGCGGCAGCTGCTGGCAATTGCCAGAGCCGCGGTAGCAAATCCACCGGTATTGATTTTGGATGAAGCTACCTCCAGTATCGATACAAGAACAGAAGCTATCATTCAAGACGGCATGGATCGTCTGATGAAGGGACGAACTGTCTTTGTTATCGCCCACCGTCTGTCAACCGTGCGCAATGCGAATGCCATCATGGTACTTGAGCATGGTGAAATCATTGAACGCGGTGACCACGAAGAGCTGCTTGCCCAAAAAGGCAAATATTATCAGCTTTGCACGGGTGCCGAAGAATTATCTTAGTCAATTGTAATATTACCCGGGAAATTAAAGAGTCTGATTAATACCATAAATGGTTGTCAATCAGACTCTTTTTCTAGTTATTATACTGAAATTAGCGGCACTTAACGGTACCATGTGACTTTCTTTGGATCATAGCGATCCTGTGATTCCTTTACTTCATCAGGATAACCGACGGCCACAGCCGCAATTGGGATATAACGCTCATCAATTGCATAATAGTCCCGGAAGTTTTTGATTCTTTCCGCCCTAGGACCAATCGCGCACCAGCATGTGCCAAGGTTTAGATGGACAGCTTCCAGCAGCATATTTTCAATTGCCGCCGCCGCATCAACATATAAATATTCATCTGGCTGTGAAGCTTCACGATCCCCCATTACGATGATCGCGCAGGACGCGGTTTTCATCATTCCTGTATAGGGCTGAAGCTCAACCATTGAATTCAAAGCCTCACGGTTCTTCACTACTAAAAATCGCCATGATTGTGTATTGCGGGCCGTCGGCGCGCTCATAGCCGCCCTCAGCAAATCTTCAATTTTCGCCTCTTCGACTTCCTGATCCGTAAATTTTCTAATACTTCTGCGCTTAACAATTTCTTCCAGCATTGGGAACACTCCTTTCAATTTATATGCTTAACAGCTGGCCATAAATCCCAGTTCACCCTGGGCAGCGGCAGCCTCCGCTTCCTGAATGGACAGAAATACACGCTGATGCAGCTGATCGATATCGATCACAAACTGCCCTTCACAGCCGCCGTAGCTGTCAATACTAAAGGTCTGCTTATTCCCAACACATTCCAGATCCATAATCCTGCCTGAGAATAATACACCATTTATCAAATAATAAACACGCTGACCATTTTCGATCATTCGCTTCACCTCACTATAAGCATACACAAAGATCAATAGAAAAGCCATCAAAATGATGGCCGAATTAAAAGCGCACTCTACGAGCTGCCCGCCATGAGCAAAATACACAAAGGGCATAGCATAATACAAAAGTCAAAATCACCGCTGGCAGCATTACTAGATCCGCAACCAGCAGCACTGCCTCAGCACAGATCAGCAAACCGCCTAATACAAACAATACACCACTCCAACGCTGGGTAACCGACCATGCAGCCTCATTTTTTAAGCTCCAGTGAGTACGCAGTCCATTGCCTGAATTCAGCTTTGATTTATGGAACATAAACCCAACCACTATCATCAGCAAACCAAACAGCAGACAGAGATAACGCGGCAGGCTGATCGGGGTCAAGCCCTGATTCACATAACCGATATAAGCAAGCACATAAAGCATTGTCAGATTAACCGCGATCAACGGCAATAAGGAACAAAGCCACGCCTTGCTGGCAGCTTCTGTATATTTCACGATGGCTAATCCGATGCCGCCCAAAAGCAGAGAAACCGCAAAAAATATCAGCAGTTCAAAGACCGAACCCATCCGATCCACAGCACCTAATAAATCAAAATGCATCGGTATCTGAGATGGAAATAATATAAATGCAAAGATAAAACCAATTAAAGGCAGTATCATTAATAAAATCAAAACATTTTTTCTAGTATTCATCCTATCAACTCCATATATCTAACATTATACTCAAATTCAAGGTAAAATGGCAGTATGATTTTCAAATTCATAATCTTTTGTAAATATTAAGAAACAAATTTAAAAGAATGCTTTATAATAATGACAATCGCTGACAGGAGATGAAGAAATGAAAAAAGTAAATATACGCACCGCACTACCTGAAGATACACCGCTGATTTATGATTTTATTATGAAGCTTGCGCAATATGAGAAAAAAGAAAAGGAAGTAAAAGCAACCCCTGAACTGTTATATGAAAGTCTTTTTGTCCGCCGTCAGGCAGAAGTATTGATGGCATTTGATGATGAACAGCCAGTTGGCTTTGCCCTTTATTTCCATAACTTTTCCACCTTTTTAGGGAAAGCCAACCTCTACCTTGAGGATTTATATGTTGACGAGGCTTACCGTCATCAAGGCATCGGCTCACAATTATTTAAAAGACTTGCGGAAATTGCTGTTGAGCGCAACTGTGAACGTTTGGATTGGTGGTGTCTTGACTGGAATGCTTCCGCTATTAAGTTTTATACGCAGAAGCTGCATGCTGAACCTATGCATGAATGGACTGTTTACCGTCTTTGTGATAAAGCCTTGATACAGCTTGCCAAGGAGCCGCTGCTTTGAAGAAAAAGCTGATGATCATCGGCATCATATTTTTGCTGATTGCTGCATATGCTTTATTTATCGAGGGTAAAATGTTGAAAATCTATACTTATGAATTAAATAAAACAGAAAAGAATCAGCCTTCCTTTAAGGTGATTCAGCTTTCTGATATCCATTTAAGCGACAGCTTCACATTGAATGATTTAGCAAGACTGACCGCCAAGGTCAATGAACAAAAGCCTGATCTAGTTGTCTTTACCGGTGATCTGGTTGATCATTTCGCAAGCTTTGATTATTTAGATGAAATAGCGCCGATCCTTGCTGACATCAATGCGCCCTTGGGCCGTTATGCGATTTGGGGCAATCATGATTATGGCGGCGGCGGAGTGCGTTACTATGAGCAGATTATGAGTGATGCTGGTTTCACCCTGCTGCAAAACAGCGGTGAATTGATTCCCTTAAACGATCAGCACACACTTTGGCTCGCCGGGCTTGATGACGGCTTATTGGGTGATCCTGATTTAAGCTTGATTCCCGCGGCTGATGCTGATTACAATATTCTGCTGATGCATGAACCAGATCTTGCCGATACTGGCTCAACGAAGGGTTATCAGCTCTTATTAAGCGGCCATTCGCACGGCGGTCAGATATCACTGCCCTTCTTTATTCCTTTTACACCGCCATTGGCAAGACACTATAAGCGCGGTTTTTATGATATGAATGATCAAACAACCAAGCATTATGTCAATGCCGGCATCGGCACCACCAAGCTGCCGATCCGCTTTATGAATCCGCCGCAGATTGCTGTATTTACCATCTATCTTTAAATCAAATAAGGACTGAACTGCAGAAGACAGTCCTTTTTCTTATTTACAATGTTTAACATTGACAATTATACACACCAGGAGTATATTTCTACATATGATAGTTAGTAAGCTAACTAATTAAGGAGGGGTTGAATGAAACTGCCTTTATATTTGACAGTGTTTAAAACACATAACGCATTGAAAAACTGTACCAGACCGAGAATGGCTGTCTATGGCCTGTCACCGGGTCAGCCTAAGATTCTGCGTTATTTATCAAAGCGGGATCATTGGATGCAGAAAGAACTGGCAAACGCCTGTGAAATCAGCGCCGCTACCGTCAGCAATCTTTTATCAAAGATGGAAGAAGCCGGATTGATTACCCGCAGTGAAGCTCAGGATGACCGCCGGGCTGGCAGTATCAGTATTACCGATGCCGGCCGTAAGGCAATTGAAGCGTGGAATGAGGAATGTTTTACGATTGAAGCACGCGGTCTTCAGGGATTCAGTGAGGAAGAAAAGGCGGCTTTTGCTGATTATTTAAGCCGTATGTATAAAAATTTGAGTGGTAAAGAAATAGAATAGGAGATCACAGTATGCTTAAAAAATTTTTTGTTTATTTTAAAGATTATAAAAAGCATTTAATCTTTGCGGCTGTCTGTGTCATGCTTGAAACCTTGTTTGAATTGATTATTCCGCTGATTATGGCAGATATCATCGACATCGGGGTGGCAAATCAAGACACACAGCTGATTTTAATTAAGGGTGCGCAAATGATATTCTGCGCGCTGATATCGCTGGCGCTGGGCATGGCCTATGCGCGGTTTGCGGCGACGGCCGGTCAAGGGTTTGGCAGTGAGCTAAGAAAAGCTGAATATCAAAAGGTGCAAAGCTTTTCCTTTGCGAATACCGATCATTTTTCTACCTCATCCTTAGTTACCCGTCTGACCAGTGATGTCAACGTCTTGCAGACAGCCATCTCTTCCGGCATCCGGCCGATTGTCAGAGCACCGTTTATGCTGGTTACTGCCTTAGGCATGGCAATCATGATCAATAAAGATTTAGCTGTTGTCTTTATGGTTGCGCTGCCGGTATTGGGAACCATTCTTTTTCTTATCGTAAGGACATTAAGACCGCTTTATGGCAAAATGCAGAAAGCCGTTGATTTAGTCAACCGTGTCATTCAGGAGAATCTGATTGCCATCCGGGTCGTTAAATCCTATGTGCGCGGTACTTATGAAAAAGAAAAATTCGAAGAGGTTAATTTTAATCTGCAGACAACCTCCGAAAAAGCCTTCCATTTCGCGGTATTAAATATGCCGGCCTTTCAATTTGTCATGTATTCAACGATCGTTGCGATTCTATGGTTCGGCGGTCAGATGATTTTTGTCGGCAATATGAAGGTGGGTGAATTAACCGGCTTTTTAAGCTATGTACTGCAGATTTTAAATTCACTGATGATGATTTCCAATGTCTTTATGATGCTGACCCGTTCCATCGCTTCAGCGGCCCGTATCCAAGAGGTTTTTGAGGAAGTGCCAAGTATTCAAAGTGATGAAAGCAAACCGCTGACAGTTAAAGACGGCAATATTGACTTTGAACATGTCTATTTCAAATATAAAGAAGCGGCTCAGGAATATGTGCTTTCAGATATTAATCTATCCATTAAAGCTGGGCAGACCATCGGCATTATCGGCGGCACCGGTTCAGCAAAGACATCGCTGATTCAGCTGATACCCCGGCTATATGATGTTTCCAAGGGAGCTGTTTTAATTGATGGGGTGAATGTTAAAGAATACCCTATTAAACATCTGCGGGATGCCATCGGCGTCGTGCTTCAAAAGAATACGCTGTTCAGCGGTACGATCCGTGATAATCTGAAATGGGGCAATGAATCTGCGGATGATGAAGAGTTAATGGCGGCATGCCGGATTGCCTGTGCCGATGAATTTATTGAGCGCATGCCAAAGGGATTGGATACTGATCTCGGTCAGGGCGGCGTCAATGTTTCCGGCGGTCAGAAACAGCGGCTTTGTATTGCCAGAGCGTTACTAAAGAAACCCAAGGTGCTGATCTTTGATGATTCCACAAGCGCCGTTGATACAGGTACCGAAGCCAAGATCCGCAATGCATTAAATCATGAGCTGAAGGATACAACGAAGATCATCATTGCGCAGCGAATTTCCTCTGTCCTGCATGCTGATCAGATCATTATTCTTGAAGGCGGTTATGTCAATGCTGTCGGTACTCATGAAGAGCTTTTAAAAACAAATCCGATTTATCAGGAAATCTATTTATCACAAAAGGAAGGGGCTGAGTTATAATGGCAAGACAAATGAATTATAAACGGCCTAAGGATTTAAAACGTACAGTTACTAAATTAATGGCTTATCTCGGCAATCATAAATTCGCTATGTTTATTGTCGCCATCCTGGTCATTCTTTCTGCCGGGGTTAATCTGGCTGGTACCTACATGCTGAAACCAACGATCAATTCCTTTATTCTTACTAAAGATCTGATGGGTCTGATGAAGATGGTTGCCACGATGGGCGGCATCTATTTAGCCGGTGTTTTATGTACGCTTGGCTATACACAGCTGATGGTAAAAATGGCCCAGCAAATTATTAAAGAGATCCGCAGTGATCTGTTTGCGAAGACACAAAATCTGCCGCTTCGTTATTTTGACGCCCGTACCCACGGTGAACTGATGAGCCGGTTTACAAATGACATCGATGTTGTCGCGGATGCGCTGAATAATTCATTTACGGCGGTCATTAATAATTTTGTAATGATTACCGGTACTGTGATCATCATCGTTGTCTTAAACTGGCGATTATCCATTGTCGTATTGATTGCAATGCTGCTGATGACCTTGTTTATTCAAACCAGCGGTAAAAAAAGTAAGCATTATTTCAATAAGCAGCAAAAATATATCGGCTCTCTGAATGGATTTATCGAAGAAATGGTGGAGGGTCAAAAGGTTGTAAAGGTATTTAATCATGAGGAAAAGGATTTTGAGGAATTTGTCAGACGCAATGAGCTGCTGCGTGAATCAGCCACCGAGGCACTGACTTATTCAGGTATCATGGTACCTGTCGTTGTCAGCATGTCCTATCTGAATTATGCGATATCAGCGATGATCGGCGGCTTTTTCTCAATTGCCGGCTTAATGGATCTCGGATCATTGGCGGCATATCTTGTCTATGTCAGACAGACGGCGATGCCAATCAATCAGTTTACCCAACAGATCAATTTTATTCTGGCGGCAATGTCCGGCGCGGAAAGAATCTTTGAAATGATGGATGAAGCTGAAGAAATCGATCAGGGTATTGTAACACTCGTTCGGGTCTGCAAAGATGAAAACGGTGTGATGCATGAATGTGATACTACTACCGGTCATTGGGCATGGCGGCATCCGCATTCTGACGGTTCGGCTGAACTTGTTGAATTGAAGGGTGATGTACGCTTTAAAGATGTTGTATTCAGTTATGATACAGGCCATGAAATCCTCCATGGCATCAATCTGTACGCGAAGCCGGGTCAAAAGATCGCCTTTGTCGGTGCTACCGGTGCCGGTAAAACGACTATTACAAATCTGATCAACCGATTCTATGAAGTAGACAGCGGCAGTATTACCTACGACGGCATTGATGTCAAATTGATTAAAAAAGATGATTTGCGCCGTTCTTTAGGCATGGTGCTTCAGGATACCCATTTATTTACCGGTACAATTGCCGACAACATCCGTTACGGCAACCTTTATGCCAGCGATGAGGATGTCATTAAGGCTGCCAAACTGGCCAATGCCGATTCCTTTATCCGGCGTCTGCCTGACGGCTATCAAACAATGCTGCACAGCGACGGCGTGAATCTTTCACAAGGTCAGCGTCAGCTGCTAGCGATTGCGAGAGCCGCTATTGCCGACCCGCCGGTACTGATTCTTGATGAAGCTACCAGCTCCATCGATACAAGAACCGAAAAGCTGATTGAAAAAGGCATGGATTCCTTGATGGAAGGCCGCACCGTCTTTGTCATCGCCCACCGCTTATCAACCGTCCGTAACTCAAAAGCAATCATGGTTCTTGATCAAGGCCGTATTATTGAACGCGGCAGTCATGATGAACTGATTGCTCAGGAAGGCACTTACTATAAGCTATACACCGGTCAGTTTGAATTATCATAAGCCGTTTCCCCTCTCTCATTCTCCTGATGTTTATGAAATATTATCAAAAATAGACTAAAATATTTTCGTAAAATAAGGTATAATAGATAAGTATAGAAATTTGAAGGGGGATACTCATGCGCAGCTCCAAAGCCGAAATTGAAAAAAGACGTGAAAATATCATCACTTATCTGCTGGAAAATGGTGAATCTAACATTGAAGACATTGCCAGCTATCTTTCTATTTCAACCTTAACGGTACGCAGAGATATCGAAGAATTCAAGGCGAATCAAATTATTGGTCAAAAAAACGGCAATCTGAAGCTGAATGATGATTTTAAGCTTAAATTAAAACAAAATAAATATTCGCGTGAACGCAAAGCCATTCAGAAAGAAGCGGCCAAGCATGTCGAAGAAAATGATGTATTGTTTATAAATACCAGCTATACAGCATTAGGTACCGTAAAATATATCAAGGATATACATTGTACCATCATTACGAATAACACCAACATTGTCAATATTGAACGTGATAAGTCCATTGTAGCCCTGCTTACCGGCGGTGAAATCCGTGAACCTCGAAGCTCAATTGTCGGTGAAATTGCCTATAATACGATCTCACAGATCAAAGCTAATAAATGTATCATCGGTGTTGACGGTATCAGTCTTGAAAGCGGATTGAGCTCATCCATTCTGCATGAAGCCAGCATCACCGAATTGATGCTTAAATGCTGTACCGGTGAATGCTTTGTCGTTGCCAGCAGCGAGCGGATCAATAAAACTGACCGTTTCTTCTGCGGCAGCTTGGATCTGGTGGATACAATCATCACTGATAATAAGGTCGATATGCTGGCTGTTTATGAATTCAGACGCCGCGGTATCGAGGTCATCATCGTTAACCCAGATAAAGCATAATAAAACCTGCCAAACGGCAGGTTTTTATTTCATCGCTGTGCGAGCAAGTGCGCAGTTGAAAGGGATGAATTATAGAATTGACGCATTCTTTAGTTTCTCAGTAATTTCCGCTTCTGAGAGAACATTCTGCAGTCCGATAATTTGTGTCTTGCCGCCTTGATTAAATGATCCTTCAAAGGACAGCGGACAGAGGATGACATCATAATTAGCCGCTGATGAAATAGCGTCACCGACACTAGTATGATCAATTTGCGCCTCAACCTGATGCTTTTTAAAAATAGCTTCTACCTTCATTTTAATCAGCATGCTTGAACCCATGCCATTGCCGCAGGCAACCATAACCTTTAACATAATTTAATTCTCCTTTATGTGATTGTAATAAACTGCTTTATGCTTACGATAGTAAAGCTGATTCAAGGCCAATAAAGCGATGATAGCGATAATTGCGCCGCCATATGGCCCCACAAAATGAATTACAACCATTAAACCGGCGAAGAAGGTGTTGTTGTCGAAGAAAGCCGGCCAAGCAGAAAGTGAATAACCGCCGACACCTTTCACAAACATAATCATCACAAATGAAATCAGCACTTGGAATAATCCGTTCAGTATTGAACACAGGATAGCCGCGTTTTTACCGCCGCGTTTGTTGGCATAGATTGCGATGGTCGCGTTATCAAAAAACAATGGCACGAAGCCCGGCACCAAAAACAGCGGTGATTTGAAGATTAACAGACCGGCAATCGCGATAATCTGACCGAAAAAGCCGAAAATGAAGCCAATTAACGGAACATTAGGATGTGCATAATTGAATGCTACCGCGCAGTCAACAGCCGGCATAGAGCCTTTAATCAGCTTTTGTGAGATACCCTCAAAGGCTTTCATCAGTTCTGCCACAAACATTCTGACACCGGCTAACAAAATATACATATATACTGAGAAATAGATACATTTCGTAATAATATAGACGATGAATAAGGTTGTAGCGGTAAACGTAGAATCAATTTCGCGCATCGCCGGTTCCCCAATTACCAGCATCAGACCGCCAAAGAAAATAGTCATTAGAATCGCTGTTGATACAACATTATCCTTAAAGATTGATAAGAAGCCCGGCAATTGGATGTTTTCAACACTATCCTCAGGTTTGCCGAAGAAACCAGCAATTTTATCTGTGAACCAGATGCCCAGCATCTCCTGATGACCGATTGCGAAGCCCGCTCCGCCAGTCAGATTTTGAGTCGCTTCAACAGTAATATTAGAACCGACAGCCGCCCAGACACCACACAGTGCACCGAATAAAATGGTGAATCCCATATTGCGGGCAGCCGGGCATACTAAATAGACAAGCCACATCATCAATGTTGTATAGCCCTGCAGCGTATGACCGGTTACATATAATGTACGGCAGCGTGTCCATTTATTAAGGATAACTAAAATGAAGTTGACAGCGATTGAAACGGCAAAAGCAAACATCGTCCATACGACCGCCCCTTCAATTGAAAATAAACCCGTATCCCCATACATCTGCCCCATTAGGAAATACGTGTCGACAACCGCCGCTTCCATTTGAAACTTTGTACCCAAAGCATCAATGATCGGCTTAAATGTACTGGTCAGACCGCCGGAACCGATGGTCAGGATAAAGAAACCGACAGCCGTTTTAATAAAACCGGCCAGCGCTTCATGAAACGGCTTCTTCATCGCAAGCAGACCGATAAATACCATGATGCCAATAAAGTATGCAGGCTGAGTAAGAATGTTGCTCGACAGCATTTGTAAGAATGTAAACATAGCTTCTACCTCCTTTTGTTTGAACTATTTGTTTATGGCTTCAGTATAGCGCTTACATGAGGCATCGTCAATCATTTTATGATAATTTTATCATATAAATTATGAATTAATCATAAAATTTCCAATATTTACCTCTTTTTATCGTTTGATTTGCCTTTTTATTATAATTTTAACTGTGTTTTATCTTAAACATATTGAAAATATTTCATGTATGTGCTTATAATGAGACTAGTTAATCAACTATAAAGGAGGTTTATATTTATGAAAGATGTTTATGCAGGCAATCTGACTTCACCGGAATTTGCAAAGGCAGTTAAGGAATGCAAAGCTGTTATTCTGCCTATTGGCTCATGTGAACAGCATGGTCATCATATGCCGTTGGATACCGATAATCTAATTGGCAGCTATTTGGCTATGGAGACAGCCAAGCGCTGTCACTGTCTGGTAATGCCGGCCATCAATTACGGACAGGTATGGTCAGCCAGAAAATTTCCCGGCACAATTGCCCTCAGCACTAATACATTAATCAGCATTATTAAGGAAGTTGTCATATCTCTGCAGTCTCATCATGTTAGAAACATTATCTTATTAGCCGGACATAATGGTAATTCAAACGCGTTAAAAGAAGCCGCCCGTCAGCTGCTTGATGAATATCAATGGGAGAATGTGTGGTATCTTTGTGCTGAAATTGATTCATCCTTAATGAAACTCATGGAAACGCCAATTCCCTGCGGCTGTGTTCATGCCGGCGAGATGGAAACTTCAATGCTTTTAGCCATCCGCCCTGATTTAGTTCATATGGAAAGGGCAACCGCTGAATTTCCTACGCTGCCTCAGGATGCGAAGTATCGGCCGGTAAGTTGGGAGCATTATATTGAAAGCGGCTCTTTTGGTGACGGCGGCAAGGCAACCGCTGAGAAAGGTAAGGCATTGCTTGAATCGTCGATTCAAAGCGCTGTGCGGCTGATTAATGAAATCATTCCCGACTGATCAAATCAAGCTGGCTGTTTTTGATATTGATGATACACTGCTTCCCCGCGGCCGCTTTGCACTTTCATCACCTACTAAAAAAGCGATTCATCAGCTTCATGAAAATGGCATTATCACCATTCCAGCCACAGGCCGAGGCAGTTATAATACTCCTGCACAAATCATTGATGTGCTTAAACCGCCCTTTCTCATAACCATCAATGGTCATATCATATTAAAACAAAATGAGATTATCAAATCGGCGCCCATAGACCGTCAGGTTATCAGTGAACTATACGCTTTCTGTTTCAGCCATCATCTATCACTGATATATAAGACAAGGGATAGCTATCAGCATGTTTTAGATGCAAATATTGATAAGTCAGCCAAACAGGAACGGACATCCAAAGACATCTATGGTTGTTTTCTTATTCCACCGCCAAATTTTCCCATTTCCTTGCTTGCGAAGCAATTCCCATCATTAGTTTTTACTAAGGGAGGCGATGGATATGATGTCTATGGCTGTGACGCGGACAAATCATTTGGCATCGAATTAGTTTTAAAGCAATTGAATCTCAATTGGGAAAATGTACTGTGCTTTGGCGACGCAGAAAATGATCTTACTATGATTCAAAAGGCTGGCTTGGGCGTTGCGATGGGAAATGCCTGCGGCAGCTTAAAGGCGGCTGCGGATGTGGTTTGCGGAAATGCTGAAGATGATGGAATTGCTGATTTCCTGAATCAATCATATTTTTTACGTTAAGACAAACATTTATTAATTCAAAGCAATGTGTAAAAAAAAGATTTCAAAAAAGTTGTTGACAGAAAATGTAACCGCTTGTATTATAAAGGTGTAAAAAATAGTTAAAGACTTGTTACCGAGAGAAATTGAGGGCAGAACTTTAGAAAGGAACTTACGTTCTTTTTATTGTTCTGCTTTTTTTGTTTCTCATAAGCAAAAGGAGGATTAATTATGACAAGTTATCCAGAAGGATTTTTATGGGGAGGAGCTACTGCCGACTTTCAATATGAAGGCGGATTTAATGAAGGCGGCCGCGGTTTATTGAGTCACGATTTTGAGACTGCTGGCAGCGCTGAAAAAACTCGGCAAATTTCATTAAAACTAAAAGATGGCAGCCGCGGTACTGTGGATTATCGAGCTTCACTGCCAGATGGTGCGGAAGCATGCCTCTATGATGATATCTATTATCCAAGTCATCAGGGAACCGATTTCTATCATCATTGGCAGGAAGATATTAAGCTGATGGCTGAAATGGGCTTTAAAACTTATCGCTTTTCAATTTGTTGGTCAAGAATTTATCCAAATGGTGATGAAGTTGAACCTAATGAAGAGGGACTGCAATTCTATGATAAGGTCATTGATGAATTATTGAAATACAAGATTGAACCTTTAATTACGATCTGTCATGATGAGCTGCCATATCATTTATGCAAGGAATATGATGGCTGGTCAAGCCGTTATGTCATCGACTGTTACGTTAAATATGCCCAAACCTTATTTGAACGTTATAAAGGTAAAGTTAAGTATTGGCTTACTTTTAATGAAATAAATGCAGTTGGCGGTTATGCCCAGATTGGCACACATAAACAGGATCATCAGACTCACTATCAGGCAGTTCACCATATGTTTGTTGCCAGTTCAAGAGCAATTAAAATCGGCCACGAACTAATGCCTAATGCCATGTTCGGCACGATGTTCGCACTCAGTGAAATTTATCCGGCAACCTGTGATCCTGAAGATATCTTTGCCGCATACTGCAAACGCCGTGAATCGCTTTTCTTCGCTGATGTTATGGCACGCGGTGAATATCCAAATTACACACATGAGATTTTCACTCGCAAAAATGTACAGCTGCATAAGGAACCAGGTGATGATGAACTAATCAAGCTCTATCCGCTGGACTTTGTCTCCTTCAGCTATTATCGTTCAACTACCGCTAATAAGAACTCTGATTTTGACATTATGGGCGGTGACGTCAATCCATACTGTGAATTAACAAAATGGGGATGGCCTGTCGATCCGCTAGGTCTTCGTTTCTGTTTAAATCGACTCTATGATCGTTATCAGAAACCGCTGTTTGTAATCGAAAATGGTTTAGGGGCGCTTGATGAAGTAGAAGCTGACGGAAGTATTCATGATACCTACCGCATTGAATATTTAGCTAAGCATCTTCAACAGATAAGAGACGCAATCACCATTGATAAGGTTGACTGCTTTGGCTATACGATGTGGGGAAATACTGATTTAGTATCCCTGGGTACTGGTGAAATGAAGAAAAGATATGGTTTTGTTTATGTAGATATGGATGATCAGGGAAACGGAACATTAAAACGTTCTAAAAAAGATTCCTTTGATTGGTATAAGAAAGTGATTGCGACAAATGGATCAGATTTGGACTATTAGGAGGGGTTATGCCAGACTATAAAATCCAGAAGATACTTAACAACAATGTAGTTATCTCAACGGACGAAAACAACAATGAAATTATTGTTACAGGTACTGGTATTGGTTTTAGGAATCATGTGGGAGGCAGTATTGATAAGACACGGATCTCTAAAATATATACGCTGAACAGCAGCAGTTTTAAAAAGAAATTTTCAACGCTTATTAATGAGATTCCCTATGAATGCATTCATTTAAGTGAAAGAATCATTGATTTGGCTAAGTCAGAGCTTCAAAAGGAACTGAATCAAAACCTGATCCTCACATTGGCAGATCATATTCATTTCGCTATTCAATATCATGAACGCGGTGAATACAAACCAGTACTTATGAATGAAGAAATTAAGCATTTTTATTTACAGGAATACCAACTTGGTCTGAAAGCGGTCGAAATGATCAATCAGACATATGAAATACAGCTTAGTAATGACGAAGCGGTATCGATAGCTTTTCATCTTATCAGCGCTGAATTGAACAGCAATATCGATACAACTACACAGATTATTCAAAGTATAGACGATATACTGCAGATTATCGAATCTACTTTGAATATTCAGCTCAGAAAAGATTCTATGGATTATTCAAGAATGGTCATTCATTTAAAGTTCTTTTTAAAACGCGTTTTTATTGACCATATTGATGATAAAGTTCAGTTTGAGTCATTTTCTCTCAATCCCGACGAAGGTGAATTCAAGGGAATTGGCAAATGTATTAATGAAATCGCTGCTTATATCAAGAAACAGTTTGATACGGATATCAGCGACGCGGAAAGAGTTTATTTATTGATTCATATTACACGTATTATGCAAACTAATTAGGAGGATAAAAATATGGATTTCGCAAAAACTGCCCATGAAATCGTTGAGCAGGCAGGTGGTAAAGAAAATGTCAATACAGTTACTCACTGTATGACTCGGTTAAGATTTACAGTAAAAGACAAGAAAAAAGTTAATTTTGATGAAATTAAAAAGATTGATGGTGTATTAGGCTGTGTATATGGGGCAGAACAAGTTCAAGTCATTATGGGCAAAAATCTGGTTGCTACATATAATGAAGTTTTAAAGCAATATGACTTCACCGTAGTTGATGCTATCGATGAAAATTTAGATGATCTGCCGGCCGAAAAAGAAAAATTGACATTAAAGAGTGCCGGCAACAAAGTTCTCGGTTATGTTGCAGCTTCTGTATCACCGATGATTCCAGCTTTAATCGCAGGCGGTATGCTGAAGGTAGCCTTATTGATTGTAACCTTGATCTGGGATGGTTTTGATGCTACTTCGACTTATATATTATTAAGTCAGATGGCCAACGCACCTTTCTATTTCATGCCGATCATGGTAGCTTATGGTGCTTCTAAAAAGCTTGGCGGCAATCCTGCCTATGCAATGATGGTAGCAGCAGCGATGATGTGCCCGGATTTCCTGAATATGGTTGCTGAGGGTACACCGGTGACGCTGTTTGGTGTTCCAGTCTTATTAAAATCATACACTTCTTCTCTGCTGCCATCTTTATTACTAGCATTGGCTGCGGTTAATTTTGAAAAATTATTTGATAAGATTGTACCAGGTATTTTCAAATCAATTTTTGTCGGTATGCTGACTTTTGTCTGTACCTATTTCTTAACAATGGTTCTCTTAGCACCAATTGGTACTTATGTAGGTAATTATATTGTTGCCGGTCTTGTATGGATTCAAAGCACTATCGGGCCTGTTGCATTGGCACTGCTGACCGGCATCCTGCCATTCTTGATTATGACGGGTGTTCATACACTATTTGGTCCTTTCATGGTTCAAAGTCTTGCGGAAGTTGGATATGATGGATTCTTCCGTCCTGCATTACTGCTGCACAACATGGCTGAGGGTGGTGCCTGCTTAGGTGTCGCCATTAAAGCAAAGGATAAAGATTTAAAATCAGAAGCCTTCTCCTGCGCAGTCGGCTGTATCTTTGCCGGTGTTACTGAACCTGCAATTTATGGTATCAACCTGCGATTAAAGAAACCTCTATATGCTGTTTGTGCCGGCGGTGCAATTGCTGGTCTCATTGGCGGCTTATTCAGTGTTAAAGCATTTGTAATGGGTTATTCTTCTCTGCTTGCTCTGCCAATCTTTGAATCTACGATTGTAGGTATGTCAATTGCCATTGTGGCCGCAATTATAGCTAGCTGCATCTTTACCCTAGTATTAGGTTTTGATGAAAGAAATATTACTGGTTAACAGGAGGAATTTGCATGCTTTCATTATTTAGTAAAAAGAAACAAAAAAATGATTTGTCAGCAATTGCTGATGCGGTCATGATTCCGCTTGAGGATGTCAAAGATGAGGTATTTTCTAAGAAAATCATGGGTGACGGCGTTGCTTTTACATTAAAAAATAATGTAATATGTGCGCCATGCAGCGGGGTGATTGAGGTGCTGTTTCCCACTGGTCATGCATTTGGCATCAAGCGTGAAGACGGTGTTGAAGTATTAGTGCATATTGGCCTAGATACGGTCAATCTGAACGGCAAGGGTTTTAAAACCCTTGCCTGTCAGGGTGACAAAGTTAAGTGTGGTTCACCCATTATACAGGTGGATATTGATTCAATCAAAGCTGCTGGTTATGATTTAACAACAATGTTGATCGTGACCGAGACAAAAGATAAAATCTTCCATTTTAATCATTATGGAGATATAAAAAAAGGAGATTCCATCTTAGAAAGTTAACTGTTTTATAAGGAGAAGTTATGAATGAAACCTTAATTATATTAATAAATCAGGTTGGAATTATGTTCCTGCTGATGATGTTGGGTTATATTTTTTTTAAGATCCATCTTATTGATGAAAACGGCACTCGACAGTTTTCAGATTTTGTCCTATATATTGCCAATCCAGTAATTATCCTGCAGTCGCTGATGAGTGAATTCTCTTATGAACGATTAATAAACGGCGTACTGGCCGCAATTATTTCAGCAGCAGTTATTGGGTTGGGGATGCTGCTGACCAGACTCATGTTTCAAAACCGAGAGAAATTATGCCAATTCGGCATTATTTTCTCAAATGTAGGATTCCTTGGAATCCCATTGGTTAAGAATGTATTGGGTGATGAATGTGTTTTTTACATCAGTATTTTCTCGGCCGTTATGGCAATATTTTTATGGACCTATGGCATCTATTTGGTAACTGGCAGAAAAGATCTGATTAGCCTGAAAAAAGTGCTTACGAACCCATGTATCATCATGTTGGTAATTGGGGTTATCTTCTTCTGCGCGCAGGTTCGGCTGCCAATTGTAATTAATTCAGCACTGGATGCCCTTGCTGACTGCAATACCGGTATTGTAATGATTGTTTTAGGTTCCTATCTCGCGCAAAGTGATCTAAAGCGAATTTTAACTGATAAACGAATGTATTTCGTCTGTTTATTCAGATTGATTATCATACCGTTAATTACACTTATCATACTGAGTGTCTTACCGGCCTCTCTCTACGATTTAAAAGTTACGATGATTATCGGGGCTGCGACCCCATCAGCCGCAATTTTGGCAATGTTTTGTCAGAAGTTTGGCGGCAATAGTGAATTTGGCATTGGTGTCGTTGGTTTATCAACAGTCTTCAGCTTATGCACAATGCCGTTGTTTGTGACATTACTTAACTATATTTAAAGGAGAAACGTTATGAATTATGAATTTCCAAAGGGCTTTCTATGGGGTGGAGCAACAGCTGACAGCCAATATGAAGGCGGTTTTAATGAAGGCGGACGCGGCCTTGCTTCTACTGATTTTGTAACCGATGGTTCCCATACAAGAGCCAGACAGGTTACCTATAAGCTTCCAGATGGGACAACATCATCCTGTGATTTCAAAAAAGGTATGCCGGAAGGTGCCGTAGGTTATCTTGATCCTAATGAATATTATCCATCTCATCAAGCTGTGGACTTTTATCATCGTTATAAAGAAGATATTGCTTTAATGGCAGAAATGGGCTTTAACATCTACCGTTTTTCAATTTGCTGGACTAGAATTTTTCCAACTGGATTGGAGGATGAACCAAATGAAGCAGGTTTAAAATTTTATGAAGATGTCGTTGATGAATTACTGAGTCATGGTATGGAACCATTGATTACGATTTGTCATGATCAGGTTCCTGCATATTTAGCTGACCATTATGACGGTTGGTCTTCAAGAGTGACAATTGAGGCTTATTTAAAACTCGCTAAAGCACTGTTTGAACGTTTAGGTAAAAAAGTAAAATACTGGCTTACCTTTAACGAGTTAAATGTATTGCGCGGTTATGCCCAAATGGGTACTCATTCAATTGAACCGCAAGTTCATTATCAAGCGATGCATCATGTCTTTGTCGCCAGTGCATATGCTGTCAAAATGGCTCACGAAATGATGCCTGGCTGTATGGTCGGCACTATGTATGCTTCCAGTGCTTTATATCCTTTGACTTGTAAGCCTGAAGATATGATGGCTCAGATGCGCACCCGTCGTCTTACTCATTACTATTCTGACGTAATGATGAATGGCTGTTATCCATATTTTGCAAGAATGATGTGGAAGGTTAATGGTTTTACAATTCAAATGGAAGATGATGATGAAGCTATGCTAGCCGCTTATCCGCTTGATTTTATCTCTATTTCTTATTATCGTTCTACAACAGTCAATAAGGACAGCATCATTTCACCGATTGGTCTATGCATGGATACCAACCCTTATTTAAAAGCAACACCATGGGGCTGGCCATTAGATCCACTCGGTCTACGATATATTCTGAATGAATTGTATGATCGATATAATAAACCAATCATGGTTGTTGAAAATGGCCTAGGCGAGATTGACGAATTTGTAAATAATACAGTGGAGGATGATTATCGCATTAATTATTTAAGTGATCATTTCAAAGCAATGCATGACGCAATCGTATTAGATGGTGTTAATTGCATTGGTTATACAATGTGGGCACCTATTGACCTTGTTTCTATGAGCACAGGTGAAATGAAAAAACGCTATGGTTTTGTCTATGTGGATATGGATGATAAGGGTAACGGTACCCGCAACAGGTATAAGAAAAAATCTTTTGAATGGATAAAGAAAGTATATACCACAAACGGCGCTAGTCTTAGTGAAGAATAGAAGAAGCTTCGGCTTCTTTTTATTATAGAAAAAAAATCGTGCTGCCACGATTCTCTCATTAATTATTAGAAGCCACCGCCCGCTTAGGCCATAACGCATCCTTTAATAAAATACGGCCAACCCAGATCATATCCGCTTTTTGCTAATTCAGCTAGGCTTTGGCAGCACTTACCTCAACTATCCCGTTGGATAAAAACAGCTTTCTTAATGGCCGCTGACAATTCGCTGAAATAACTCTGTTGGCTTGATTCAGGATTTTAATACATACAAAAAATCATTTGCAAAGAATATCCACCGCCAAACGTAGAATACACACTTTCTGAAAAAGCGTCAGCATAATGCCGATTCTGCAAGCTTTATGTAAATGGGTCAGATAAAATAAAACTTATGCCTGATTATTTTCTAACAGGTGCCAAATTGCCTTAGCTACACCGTCATGCGCCGCATCATCACTGATCCAGTCCGCATGACTTTTTACATAATCACTCGCATTCCCCATCGCGATCCCGCAGCCTGCCAATTCAAGCATTTTCAAATCATTGGTTGAGTCACCAATCGCCGCTGCCTCATGCCATGCCAGATTAAATTCATCCAGCAATATCTCAATCGCTCTAGCCTTATCGTTATCGGCACGAAACACATCAAAAACATGCTCCGCAATCTTATCACAGCGCAGGTTAGGGGTGACATTGACAAAATCAACTAATGCCTGTTCATCCTCAGCAACCACCACACCGTTATATGGCATATTATGCAGATGCCGGGTATGGGTTGGATCATCCTTAATGATTGTACAGCCTTCCTTCACATGGGTTCTGAAAAAGTCCTCGATTTTATCAAACCGATGATAACCATAAGAGAAATCATCAAAATGGAAACACAGACCACACTCATGCGCCCGCGCATAATCCCAAATCATTTGAAAATCATGATGACTCATCGGATTTTCAAACAAAGCCTGACCCTTCCTATCTTCAATATAACCGCCGTTTAAATTAATTCTGGCATCAAAATCAATTAAATCAGTAATCGCCTTTGTATGAATCGGCGGCCGTCCGGTACACAGCACACATTTTACTCCATGGCGCTGTAAATCAGCAATCGCGTCGATAGAGCTTTGAGCCACGACACCCTTACTTGTTTCAACTAATGTTCCATCTACATCAATAAATACAATTTTAATTTTCATCGTCATCCCTCATTCAAATTTAATGCTATTATAACACATCTCAGACAAGAAAAAACTGCCGCATTAACCGACAGAATTCACTTTCATTGTTTGCTGGGACTGCTTTTTACGCATTTCCATTTCTTTTTCCTTTGTGACATTTTGAATCAAGCCGACAGCTTTTACCGACTTGCCATTCTCATCCTTAACAGCCGTCAGTGTAATATGATTCCAAACAATGCTGTCATCACCCATATGTGCCTGAATGGTGCAGCTTGCCTGATCCTTACCATCATAGATATCCTGATACATTTGAATAAAATCATCCTCATACCCTTCACAAACCGACCCCTGTTCAATAAATCCTTCCGGCGCGTTTACCACACAGTCAGATAAACCAAAATCATCCTGTGTATGCTTAGCATAATAAGCGGTACGAGTAGCGATATCTAATTCAAAAATTGTATCCCGGCCTGATTCCATCGTTAAATAGAACCGTTTTTCAGCAAGTTTCAATTCTTCAATAGTTTCCATATAATCACTGACATCCGATACTGACGCATAGTAAATATCTTTATTATTAATCTCTGAAAGATAGAACAGACGGATTTTAACCCATAACACTCCTTTTGAAGAATACCGGCGTACAATAACCTCTGAACCTTTATCGCCATTCTCATTAGCCTTTAAAAGCGCAGCCATCATCAGCGGCCGGTCTTCCTCAAGAATCGGTAATTCATCATGCTTATAAAAATCCATCATATCATGTTCACACATTAAATTATAATATTGCTCATTTGCCTTCATGACCCGGATATCCTGTCCGTCAAAGGAATAGAGTACAACCTGTCCCAATATATTATTCAATAATGCCTCAGACATCATATCCTCATGAAAGAGATCCTTAAAATTCAACTGCCAGTCTTCCAATGTTTTCTGATTCAAGTGATCACGAACATCAATCTTACTCTCATCACTGATCAATTCCTCAAAAGCTGTCAGCTTCATTGGCCGGTAATAATAAAAGCCCTGAGCATAAACACAGCCGATTCCCAGCAGGAAATCAACTTGTTCGCGGTTTTCAACACCCTCCGCAATCACCTTAAGATCAAGCCATTTCGCCATATGTACCACAGATTCCACAATATCCTTGCTCTTGCGGTCATTGTTGTCAAGAAAACGCATATCCAGCTTCAGCACATTGATATTAATATCCTTTAAAATATTTAATGAAGAATAACCGCTGCCAAAATCATCCATAGAAACTGTAAAGCCTTCATTCATCAGCTGGCTGATTACCTGAATAATTTCATCGGTACGGCTGCTGTATGCACTTTCTGTCACTTCGATTTCCAGCCAAGCGGCATCAAGTTCATATTTATCAGCCAATGCTTTGATCATCGCAAAAACATCCATGCTGAAAATATCACTCCGCGATACGTTAACCGAAAGCGGCAGCACTGATAACCCCTGCTGTTTGCGCTGATGCAGCCATCGGGCGGCCTGTTCCCACACATAGGCATCTAATTTTTTAATAAACCCATTCCGTTCAAATAAAGGAATGAAAACCGTAGGCGGGATCAGTCCCTTTAATGGATGATTCCAGCGAACCAATACTTCCCCGCCGACAATCAGTCCGGTTTTCATATTGCATTTTGGCTGAATATAAATCTCAAACTCATGATTAGCCAGTGAGGTTTCCACATTGTTCAGCAGATCCTGCTCCTCGATCAAAAGATTACGCATACTGTCATTATACCAAGCTAAATGATGCACATAATTCCCTTTTACGGATTTGCCGGCCATCACTGAACGGTCACACATCAGACTTGCGCGGATACTGCGGTCAGTGATCTCATAAATGCCGATAGCCGGGATAATTTCCATATTTAGCGGATAATTCCGGCAGATGTTTACAATTTTATCCGCTGCCTTTTCACCGCCGTTTTTTGATGGCAGAAAGACGGCAAAAACATCAGAACCAATGCGTGAGAAACAGCTGTTCTCACAAGCCAGCTCAGATTGCAGCTGATGGGCTAGATATTGCAGCAGCGCATCTCCCTGTTCAGTTCCATAAAAATCATTGATCAAGCGAAACCGTTCAATGTCTACGGTAATGATTTGAAAGACTTCATTAGGCACTGCATCTAAAATCTGCTGGATGGTTTCATAAAAGACATGTTTATTACAGACACCGGTCAGTGAATCATAATCACGATAAAACCGCAGCTGTTCTTCGAGCTGCTTAATCTGTATTTCTAATGATTCAATATTCTGACTTGTCATAGCTATCTCCTTGTCAAATTCACGACACTATCATTTTAACATTATCAATATAAATATGAACCTAAAATCGGTGTCTAAAATGGTTTTTTGAGACACTTTTTTTGCCGTTTCAGATATTTGACCAAATTTATGGATAAAAGCACCGCTTGTATTTTAATAAAAACCCTCCTATACTAAAACCAGAGAGTGAGGAAGCGCATGACATACAAAAGAACGCTAATGCAGTATTTTGAATGGTATCTGCCTGCTGATCAAACACTTTGGAAACGCGCGGCACATCAAGCGGAACAGTTAAAACATGATGGTATTACAACTTTATGGCTGCCGCCTGCTTATAAAGGCAGTGCCGGTGATAAAGATGTTGGTTATGGTATTTATGACTTATATGATTTAGGTGAATTTAATCAGAAAGGCAGCATTCCTACAAAATATGGCACAAAAGATGAATACATTGAAGCCATTAAGTGTTTGCATGATAATCAGATTGAAGTGATTGCGGATGTGGTAATGAATCATAAAATGGGTGCTGATGAAACGGAGGAAGTAATGGCACATGAAGATGCCGGCAACAACCGTAATAGTGAAATCAGCGGCAGCCATATGATAACTGCCTGGACTAAATTTACCTTTCCTAACCGTCATGCAAAATATTCTGATTTCACATGGAATTGGAAGCATTTTGACGGCACTGATTGGGATCAGAAAACACAGCGCAGCAGTATTTATCAATTTGAAGGGAAGGAATGGGACCGCAATGTTGATCAGGAGAATGGCAATTATGATTATTTGATGGGCTGTGATCTTGATTTCAGCTGTCCTGAGGTACGTGAGGAATTAAAAAAATGGGGCAGCTGGTTTTTGGCTTTTACCAAAATCGATGGCTTTCGTATGGATGCGTTAAAGCATATTGATGCCTATTATATTCCTGAGTTTTTAAATGTGATGCGCGGCCAATACCCTAACCTCTATGCTATTGGTGAATACTGGAACAGTGATGTGAATGTTTTGCTTGACTACCTGCATAAGACTGGCAATGTCTGTCATTTATTTGATGTGCCTCTGCATTATCAGCTTGAAAGAGCCTCTAAATCAAATGGTAATTTTGATATGCGGACAATTTTTGACAACACCCTGCTTAAACTTGATCCAGTGCATGCGATACCCTTTGTGGACAATCATGATACACAGCCGCATCAGTCACTGGAATCATGGGTTGACGGTTGGTTTAAGCCGATTGCCTATGCGCTGATACTTCTTCATCCGGATTCGACACCTTGTGTATTTTATGGTGATGTATATGGCATTCCCCATGATGATATTGCCCCAGTTGATGAGTTACAGCGGCTGCTGCTCATCAGAAAAGAGACTGCGACAGGGCTTTGGCATGAATACTTAGATGATCCAAATATCATTGGCTGGACGCAGGAAGGTGAATCACAAGGCGGATATGCGATGCTGGCAAGTGACGGCGCTGGCGGTGAGAAAGTCATGTTTGCTGGACTAAACCACGCCGGTGAAGAATATCTTGACGTCATGAATCATCGTGATGAAGTCATCGTCATTGATCAGGAGGGCAACGGACGCTTTCTTGTCGACGGTGGTTCTGTTTCCGTCTGGCTGCCGCGTTCTGCCTATGAAAAAATCATGATTGAAATTCAATAAATTGAAAAGGGACAACGAATGTCCCTTTTGTTTATAAATATTTCATGGTATTGCTTTATGCCTGCTTGTATACGGTCAGTTTATGATTTTCATCCACAACAGCTAAAATAATTTGATTCAATTCAGCTTCATCAATGTTCTGTTTTCTCAATTCTCTAACCAACCATTTCTCATCAATATTCATCAGCTTAAGATTTGATTGGAGAATCACCCCATCCATGATAACTGACAGCACCTGAATGGGGTTTGCCGCTTTCAGCTGCAGATCATCATTACGTGCTGGTCTTGCGAAGCCTTTTGGCTGTACAGAAAGTTTACCGGTTGGCTCAAGGTTGGCAGTATATACATCATTGATATTAAAATAACCGCTGGTTCTTAAATTACTGAGCAATTCAGAAACGGTCATTTTTGATTGCTGAAGTCCGCTGGTCTTAATGCTGCCCTTTTCAATCAAAGCTATTGGTTTACCAGTTAAAACCGCATTTGCTGTTAAATTAATCTGGGTGATTTTATTTAATAACACATTGCCTGCAAAGAATAAAATAATGGCAAACAGTCCTGATGTTAATGATAGATCAGCGTTTATACTGATTGTCGCGGCAATGGAACCAACGCTAATCCCTGTTACATAATCATAGAAACTCATCTGTGCGATTTGCTTTGGCCCATTTAACCGCGCCATGATCAGCATGACAAGAATTGTTGCGACTACACGTAGCAAAATTTCTGAAAAATTCATAAGGCTCATCCTTTCTCCTCTAGTATGCGCCTGAATTCATAATTTTAATGCATTTTCTGCAATTTGTACTGTGACTTTCTAAAAATTAAAAACATTAAAAATTTCTATGCCGAAGCAAATTCTCGTCTTGTTGGTTTCAATTGAAAAAATACAACAATAGGATATACTAATAATGCAGTGAAAAGTATTTCATCGCTATTTTAATGTGTACGAGTGACGGTTCTGACTCGTCCATAAAATAAAAATTGACCGAGCGATGGGTAAGGGGTATGTGCCCCTTATTTTTGTTTTGGAAAAACTATTAATTACACAAGCAGATCAAAAGCCTTACACATACATTTTCTGTTAATTTTAAACAATTAAGGACTATAACTTCAATCAAACTGTTATAGTCCTTTCTATTTCAAATTTATTCATAAAGGGAAAATTAAATTTTAAAACATGACTTAAGCTGTCAAGTATATGCGGTATAATTATCAATACAGATTACTTTTATTAATCTAAGATTGGAGACAGCCATGAAAGAAAACAGATATTTTCAGATGGTTTATTTATTATTAGAAAAGGGTACGATGACAGCACCGCAATTAGCGGCATATTTTGAGGTATCCGTAAGAACGATTTACAGAGATATCGATATCCTAAGTGCTGCCGGTATTCCTATCTATGCCAGCCAAGGCAGGGGCGGCGGTATCTCAATTCAAGATAATTATGTGCTTAAAAAATCGATGCTCAGTCAAGAGGAACAGAAACACATTCTCATGGCTTTACAAAGTATGCAGGTGATTGAAGGAGAATCCGCGAAATCACTCTTATTGAAATTAAGCAGTGTATTCCAAAGGGAACATGTTGACTGGCTGGAAATTGATTTTTCAAGCTGGACCAAAAGCGGTGCCGGAAAAGTCCTCTTTCAGACGCTTCAAAACGCAATCCTAAAAAGCCGCAGGGTCAAGTTTCTTTATTGCAATGGCAGGGGAGAAGTCATCGAGCGAACCATCGAACCGCTGAAACTGGTTTTTAAATCTTATGATTGGTATGTGTATGGTTTCTGTACGCTACGCAATGACTTTCGTTTTTTTAAATTAACCAGAATCCGCAGGCTTACCCTGTGTGATGAAGTATATGATCGGCCAATTCCCGATCAGCTGTTTAAAGAATCCGAAAATTTCGTAATGGCTATGACCCCCGTAACCCTTATCTTTGACCCCTGCATGGCATTTAGAGTTTACGATAAGTTTGATGATGAGGTCACCAAAATGCCTGACGGCCATTTATTAGTAGAAACATATATGCCTGATAATAATTTGTTATACAGCTATATTCTGTCATGCGGAGATAGTGTGGAAGTGATCAAGCCGCAAAGCGTCCGCGAAAAAATAGCTGAAAGAGCTCGAAACATTGTGGAAAAATATAAAACATGACACGGGGTTACAAGTTCAATATGATATTCTATGAATGTCATAACGGCAAGGACATAATTTGTCCAATTGCGAAATGACAGATCGGAGCCAATACTATGGAAAAAGCTTTAGTCATCATTGACATTCAGAATGATATTACCAAGAATTACAAAGATATAATCGATAAAATCAATCAAGCAATTGATTGGGCAGCCGCCAAGGGTTTGCCTGTGATTTATATCCGCCATGAGAATTTATCAAGTAAAACAAGAACATTCAAGCCGGGTACTGCCGGTGCTGAGTTAGCTTCTGATTTGAAAATCGTATCAAATAACATATTTACTAAAGATAAAGGGAATGCCTTAACAAGTGCAGAATTCAGTGCCTTTATCGAAAAGCACAACATTAATGAATTCTACATTACTGGTGCCGATGCTGTCGCCTGTGTCAAATCAACCTGTTACAATATGCGCAAAGCTGATTATAAGGTTAATGTATTAAAGGAATGCATCACCAGTTATGATAATCGTAAGCTTGATGAAATGCTGAATTATTATGAAAGCAAGGGATGCAAACTGATGAGCTTAGAAGACTTAGACTAGCATTACGGACGCAGATGCTCGGCGGCAATCTGCAGTTCCTGCATCGTGGCTTGCCAGTTAAATTCAATTTTAACGATCCGCTCTTTATAACAAATAATATATTCATTTAAAAAAGGCTGATCATTATGATATAGCTGATAAACAGTATCTGCCTGCCAGAGCGAAGCGTCGGCTTCCTGCCAGTATGCGTTGTTGTTTAGGTGGATATGCCGCAGATTATTCAGACATGTTTCATAAAGCCAATCTGCCTTGATATCAACAATTTCATAAGTGAGCTGCGGTTCATGCGAATAAATTTTAGGCAGCTGCTGAGCACAGCGTGAATAAGCCAGTACAAAGGATTCCTGCTGATCATTGATATAGGTATAGTCATCGTTTTGAATCGGCAGCAGTTCTTCAACAGTTAACGGTAAGTTATCATGTGTAATCAGCCATTCATGACGATTTCCCGCAGCATCAAACACCTCTCTTACTTCCTGATTATCAGCTTTGATAGCTAATTGATACTGATCGACAGCAGAGGAGAAAAGATGAATTGAAGCTATGAAAACGGTGATAAAAGCAAGGACTGTACAAGATAAATTTTCCAAACGCGCAGCGCTGTGCTTTTTTAGATGATACTGAACAAACCGGCTGAAAAGATAACTTGCAAGCAAAGACACAATTACGGCAAGCATCATTAACAATGCCAGCCATGCTTGACTGAAAAGAGCCAGAAGCAGACAGCCAAGCAAGAAAAGCGCACGGTGCATCGAATGCCTGACCTCACAGCAAGAACCGCCTTTTTTCACGGCCTTGACAGAACATTTATACCAATTATCATAGCGAATTATATCAATCAATAGATAGAGGAAAGCCAGCAAGTCCACGCCTAGAAGCAGCCAGTGTGATGGATCAGAAAACCTTACAAGCGGCTGATCAAACATTTGACGGACATTGCTGATACATAATAAAAGACTGAGCACTAAGAGTATGCCCTCATTGAGTAAAACGCCCCTTTTCATTACATGGTGAATCTTATCCAGCTTAAGTGCTTCATCGGTTTCAATCGGTATAGCATCTGCTTGTGCCGTATAGAAGATCTGCATCGCAGCATTACTTGCCGCCAGCTGCCAATCAGCACTTTCACAATAATCAAGGAATATCTCCTGATTATCACTGGGATATGGATCAAAATCAGATGCCTCAGAAAAATAAGTCACGGCAAATTTTAGCTTCTGCGGTTCGATTTTTTGATATGTCCACCACCCTGAGATATTGCATAAGCGCCACCCCTTTGATGCCATCTTCGTTAAATGACGCTCAATTCCAGTTGAATCATAAAAGTCAAAAGATGCCAGCTGTATTCTTTTCTTCATTCTTACTCACCCCTTTTATATTATTGGTTTTTGATAATCATGAATCAAACACTTCAATCGCTGAACTTCATCCGCTAATGCCTGCTGCCCCGCTTCCGTTATGATATAGCTTCTTTTGCGGCCTTCAACCTTCGTCTCAACAATTAAATCCGCAAGTACGAAGTTTTCAAGTAAATTATAAAGCGTACCTGGGCCAACCATCACCCTGCCATCGCTCAGCTGTTTTACTTTGGCCATAATATCCGTCCCGCAGCATTCTTCACGAAGACAAAGCAGGATATAAAACATCTGTTCCGTTAATGTCTGAAATCGTTCTCTGGCCATTGTCAGCATTACCTCCATCCAATATCGATATTCGTTATTTCCTAATTCAATTGTAATATCGATATTCGATAATGTCAATGAGATAAGATTATCATTTGGAATATTTGCTTTATAGAATGAAAATAAAAGCATGACATAAACTAAAACAGGTGATACAATGCGTTTTTTCACAATTATACTCCTGTTTGTGCTTTTATTATTTATGACTCCCGCTATCCATCACAGTCAAGAAATTACGACTGTTTTTTCAAGACAGACAAGTGATATCAAGCTGTATGGCTTGCCTGTGGAACTGAATACACCCAATGATATATCCGATATCATCGCCCAATATCAATATGACGCCTATCCCTTGCCAGCGTCTTTCCTCCCTTATCTTGATGAAATCGTAATTATTGAACAAAAAGAAATCGACGAAGAATTCTCCGCGAATACAAGCGGTTATACACGTACCTACTTCCTTGATGATCAATACACTGGTTCGACTATTTATTTATCAGATTCTTTATTTAGAGAAACAACACTGCTGCATGAAGCATTGCATGTCATTGACGCCCGCTTTCAGTTTTCCACATCCGCTCAATTTCAAAAGCTATGTGAAGCTGAAATGGATAATGAGTATAATGCGCGGATCATCACCTATTATGATCCCCAATATCACTGCAGCGAATATTTTGTGGAAAGCTATATTAATTACCTGTATGATCCGGAAACGTTTCAGCAGCTGCAGCCGCGTACTTATGATTTTATCTATGAAGCAAATAATCAAATAAATTCATAAAAGCTTCTTTTGAGGACTTGCAATTCTGAAAAAATAGAGTAGAATTATAAGAGGTCATCGGGATGTAGCACAGCTTGGTAGTGCACTTGCTTCGGGAGTAAGGGGTCGCAGGTTCAAATCCTGTCATCCCGACCATTTAAAAGAATACCTGTCAATCGCGGCAGGTTTTTTTTATTTTTTTGCCAATCCTTGATTCAATTGTGATGAATTAATTGCTGATTTTCCTATTTCTATTGTATAATTAACAAAGATTGAGTTTATAAAAAACTGGGAGGTTTTACCATGCTGCCTTTTGTTTATCCAATGGATAATCATTCTGTGATTACCCTTTTTCAGCGTATGTTGAATCATGTCGATACCAGATTGGTAGATCATGGTTTCCGTGTTGCGGCACATGCCGATCACATGCTTCAGGAATTATATCCCGATTGCGATCCGCTTATTCGGCGTAATCTTATTTCAACTGCCTTGCTGCATGATATTGGTGCCAATAAAACCGATGAAATAGATAATTTATTAAAATTTGAAACAGACAGCAGCTGGCAGCATGCCATCTACGGCTATCTGTTTTTGCTGTATTTTTCACCGCTGAAAGACTATGCGGACGCGGTTTTATATCACCATACCAATGCTTCTGAATTAGTGAATTTCAAACTTGATCCATTGCTTCGTGATATAGCGCAGATCATCAACATTGCCGACCGCGCTGATATTTATCTGAGTGAAGGTTACAGCTGGGAATCTCTGCATCATGAATTACAGAATGCCCATCGCTTTGATCAGCGAATCACGGATGCGCTGCTGAAGCACCCAGTTCAATACCCGATGTCGGAGGAACAGCTCTACAGCCAAGAACTTCACGCCCTGCTTACCGGCATTCCCTTTACCCAATCCGAAGTTGATCAGTATGTGAAAATGGCCATATACTGCATGGATTTCCGCAGCCGTTATACGGTTACACACACGATAACCACAACGACAATCAGTCGTGAAATAGCCGTGCGCATGGGCTTATCAGACGCCCTTGTTCAGAAAATCGTCTGCGGCGCTATGCTTCATGATCTCGGCAAAATCGGTATCCCTGTTGAAATTCTTGAATATGACGGCAAACTCAATGAGGCGCAGATGACCATCATGCGCTCACATGTAACCCTCACTGAGCATATCCTGCATGGACTGCTTGATGATGAAATTATCCAGATCAGCCTGCGTCATCATGAAAAATTAAATGGCTCCGGCTATCCTTTAGGTCTTAGTGAAAAGGATCTGACACTGCCGCAGCGAATCGTCGCAGTTGCTGATATCGTCAGTGCCTTAAGCGGACGGCGCAGCTATAAAAAAGCTTATGCCAAGGATACCACAATTGCCCTTTTGCTCTCTTACAGTCAGCAGCAGCTGATTGATGTACATGTCGTTGACTGTATGATTGAACATTATGACGATATTCTTGAAACCGCGCATCAGCATGCTCAGGAATTATTAAATATCTATCAAATGATTCAAGACGATAATTATGCCCTGCAGCTGCGTCTTGCATCAGAAAAGGAGGCAGCTTTATGAACCAAACAGCATTTCACCAATTAGCTATTGATTCTATGAAAAGACTCTGGCGCAGTTATTTAATCGATCATTCAGAAGCTGAATTCAGATTTCTGCTCCAACATATCGCTGATGATTTTATCATTATCGGAACTGGCAAGCATGAGATATTTAAGGGTGCTGACAACATGGCAGCGCTGCTTGCGAAAGATCAGCAGGAACAAGACGGCGCGCAGTTTGAAATAATGGATGAATGGTATGAAGCACAGGCGCTCAGTGATGATTTATGCTTTGTTTACGGCGGCTTTTATGCCCGTGAAATCAGTCATAGCAGAACGCAAGTCATAGCCGATATGGATACTCGCTTTACTGCTGTCTATCGTTATGAAAACGGTGAAGCAATCCTATGCAACCTGCATCATTCAGTTCCGAATATGGATCAGGCAATGGGTGAATTTTATCCAAAAACAATCACTCAAAAAGCAAACGATGCCATTGAGCGTTCAATGTTTCTTGAACAGCAGCTTAAGCTTGATTCTCTGACCGGTCTTTATAACCGCACAGCCTATGAAAAAAGTGTCAACAGCGTGCTGGCAGCCCATGATCGTCATTGCGCGTTTCTCATGATTGATATTGATGACTTTAAATCAATCAACGATAATTACGGGCATCTTCAGGGGGATCTCTTCCTGCGCAGCTTTGCCGATCTGCTGAATAAAACCTTCTGCCGCAATGAACTAATCAGCCGTCTTGGCGGTGATGAATTCAGTGTATTCATCGCGGATTATTCATCTAAAGAAGATGTGGAAGCATTGATTGAGAGCCTGCTTGATGAATTAAAGAATACGATTGCAATGCCGTTTAGCTGCACTATCGGTATTGCTTACAATGATCAACAGATCAGCAGCTTTCAAAATATGTATAAAAATGCTGACAAAGCGCTTTATTTCAGTAAAAGCTGTCAAAAAGGAAGCTATACCGTTTATAAATAAACAAATAAATTCTTCATTGTTGCCATAAGTTTCTATTCCTTAAAATATGTGATATAATAATAAAAAATTGGGGCACATTTCTGGAGGGAAACTATGAATACGACTACATCAAAAAATTCATTTGGGGATTTGATTCGCAAAATGGGAATCAGTGAAGAAAAAGAGGAGCCGGTTAAATTGGAAAAACCGCAGCCTGTTTCACATAACGAACCTCCCAAGCCCGCTGAGCCAAACAAAACCAGCAATTCATCGACAATTATCGGCAGCGATGTTGAAATCATCGGTAATATTAAGACGGGCGGCAGTATTGAGCTGCACGGTAATGTACAAGGTAATATTGAAGCCGGCGGCTGCATTTTGCTGAACGGCACGGTTACCGGCGATATTAAAGCCGAAAGCGTAACCTTTTCGGCAGCCGATCTTAAGGGCAATGCTTCAGTGCTTGAGAATATCATCGTTGATGAAGCAACAACTATCGTCGGTGATTTATCAGCCCGCTCATTAACACTGGACGGTCAGATGAATGGTAAAATCATCGCGGAAGATACTTGTCTGATTAAAGAACACGCTGTATTAAACGGCAATATTCAGACACGCCGCATTGGGGTATCGCAGGGTGCTGTCCTCAACGGTGAGATTAAAACACTGGCTGAAAACAAATAAGAAAATAGACACTGGCGCATTGAATGATACAATGCATGCCGGTGTCTTTTTAATTTATTTAAGCAGTTGGGCCAATGCCTGATTGACCGCCTTGCCGTCAGTTTTGCCAGGATAGCGAGCCAGCGTTTCTTTAATCAATATGCCCTTGCTTTTATTGCTGCGTTCAAGCTGCTTTTCTTCAAGGATCTCAAGAATTGCCGCTTGTAATTCATCAGCGCTCATCTGCTTAGGCAGATAGGCCTCAAGAATTTCAATCTTGCGCTTAGTCTCCTCAATCAAATCCATACGATCAGCAGGTGTCAGCGATAAAGCTTCTTTCGTCTGCTTTAACTCTTTCTGCACATAACTCATCGCCTCATCATCACTCAATTTCGCATGCCCCTCTTTTTCCTTTAAAGCAATCGCTGATATCAACAGTGAACATACACCATTCTTAACCGTATCCTTATTCTTTAATGCTTCCATTTTATCTTTTCTCAATGTATCAAGAAAACTCATTTTAACCCTTCTCTCTTTTTATCATTATACCACTCAGCGTCAAAAAACAATCAATTTGATGCTTGAAAGCTGAAAAAACATTCAACCCCCGTTGAATGTTTTCGCATCAATGAAGTCACTCTCATGACTTTTTTCACATGTTTAGGATAGCACATTTTTTATCGTCTGTGTAAAAACTAGAAAATTTTGGTTTATAAATGACAATTAGCACATTTAACGGCTTTTTTTCTAATTTTTATTCCACAACCTGTCTGAATTTACGCAGCAAATGATACTTACGGCGTGTCAGAACTGCCCTGTTTTCAGGAACACGCGCGCATTCCTCATCAAATAATGCGGTCATTTCATCTCTGAATATCTCATAAAATGGATCATCAAGACCGCTTTTTTCCATATATGTGCAAACTACCTGATTCAATTCATTGACTTGTTCATCAAATGTTTTCTCTTCACGGTGACAGAAATAATTGACCATCGCCTGCAGCTTATGACTTTCGTCCTGCAAGCGGTCAAGATCCGGATTGGTTTTCAGCCGGCAATGATCGACCTGACGGGATATTCCCTGCAGCAGGATATAGGTTTTATACTTATAGCGCGGCAGCTTGCCGACATATTCCAATACCTTTTTCGCTTCATCAAAATGCCCCTGATCAAACAGATAAATGCCGATGTTGTATAAAGAGCTCATGCTTTGTTTATAAGGCAGCTGCTCATAATGTGTGTGTAAGAAGCATTTCAGCTGTTCATAATATTCAAGAATTGATTTTCCCTGGATGTTATTGATCATCTGCAGCTTAAAGACAAAAAGACGCAGATATTGAGCCGCATTGCGGTTGGGATCAATTAATTTTTCCAGCTTGTCGATTTCCATGGCCGCGTCAAAATTACGGCGGTTAAAAATTAAGATATGAATATAATTCATGCGGTTGCTGATGCAGGCAGAATGTTTAAAATCATAGACATCCATCAATTCTTCAAATAATTCAGGCCGGTCAAGATGAGCATTCCAGCGCATCCTGAAGATAAAATCCATCAGCATATCAATCAGCGGATCAGGAAATATCGATATGATTTGAAACAATTCTTCGGCATGATCGCGATCAGATATATCCTTATTCCAATAATCATTAATCATTTCCAACGCTTCAAGATACAGCGAACAAAACACACTGTTGCCCTGCGCTTTTAAATAACGGATACATTCATCCATCGTATTCTGACGATCCGGATCATAGCGGTCAGCTTTCAGTCTCAGTTCTCTGAACATGATTTCCAGTTCAGCCTCCTGCTGCTCATCATAAGTATATTCATATCCAAAGATGGCCAGCAGCCGTTCATAGATTTCATCATTCTTAACCGCTTCCCCTTTGCGGATCTTATTGTAGGTACCTCGTGAACAGATACCTTCGATCATATTTTCAACTTTTATGTGATGCTTTAATTGCAGCCAGCGGATAATGCAGTTTAATCTTTCTTTATCCTTTTCAGAAATACCTAGTTGCATCCTCGCCTCCCCATCCTTTCTTTTCTCCTTGATAATATTCTACCATGAATGGCGGATTGGTGTATAATAGTTTTGCAATTGAAAAGAGGATAAAATGATGAATGATTCAATAAAACAGATATGCGCGCTTTCTGACGCTTTTGGCCCCAGCGGCTTTGAAGAAGATATCGCGGCTTTAGTAAAAAAGATGCTGGTTCAGGTAAAGGATGTTCATGAGGACAGTCTGCACAATGTAACCGCACAATCCATTAAAAATACCGGCAATCGTTTAAAGGTCATGCTAGATGCCCATCTTGATGAGGTAGGCTTTATTATTCAGGCAGTGAAATCTAACGGTACAATGCCGTTTCTGCCATTGGGCGGCTGGGTAGCGAATACAGCACCAGCTCACAAGGTAAAAGTCCGCAGCACAGATGGCGAGCTGATTGAGGGAATCATTGCCGCCAAACCGATTCATTTTATGAGTGAGAGTGAAAAGCATGCGGGGGCTGATCTGAGTAAGATGGTCATCGATGTCGGAGCGGTGAGTGATACCGATCTCAAGAAGAATTTTAAAATAGGAATGGCTGCCCCAGCGGTGCCTGATGTCACATGCAGCTATGATGAAAGACATGATTTAATTTTAGGGAAAGCACTGGACTGCCGCATTGGCGTTTCAGCGCTGATTGATACGCTTAAGGAATTACAGCAGCCAGCCGCTGATGTCTGTGCCTCCTTCTCAGTGCAGGAAGAGATCGGTGAGCGCGGCATTCAAGCCAACCTTGAACGGTTGAAACCAGATTTAGCAATTGTCTTTGAAGGCTGTCCGGCTGATGATACGTTTCAGGAACCCTATATGATTCAAACCGCTTTGAAAAAGGGCTGCATGCTGCGGCATTTTGACCGTTCAATGATAACCCATCCCGGTTTTCAGCGTTTTGCATTACAGCTTGCGGATGCCAAACAGATTCCCTGTCAGGAAAGTGTGCGCAGCGGCGGCGGTACAAACGGTGCTTTTATTCATGTCAAAGATATACCGACGATCGTCATCGGTATTCCGGTACGCTATATTCACTCCCATCACGGCTTTGCCAGTTATGCTGATTACCGAAGCGCGGTTGACTTAGCGAAAGCGATTCTGGAAAATATTCAAAGCGCCCCTTTTTGTGCATAAGTAAGTTAAAAAGAGTCACTGCTCATCTTTTTTCAAGACATCAGCCAAAGAAAATGATAGAATAAAGAGTAATGATATGGAGCTTGGAGGATCGATATGGAATTGACGCTAGCGCAAATAAAAGATTTTGCAATCAGCCCTGATATATATAATGAAGGTCTTAAATACTATGAAGATGGCCGGGTAGTATCTTTAGAGGTAGATGCTAACTTTGATCCTGCCATTATTTTAGTGAATGCGACCGTACAGGAAGATAAAACCTACTATGAAGTCAATCTGGCAATTACCAAGGATGATTATACGATTAAAGCCCATCACTGCAACTGTCCGCTACATGGCACCTCCCATCCGGTATGCCGTCACGCGGTCGCTGTTTTACTGAAGCTCTACTTTAAAGAGCTGGCAAATCAAGAAGCAGATAAGGCCAAGACGGTCTTAACTGACCCGCAGGTACTGGATTGTATTAAGGAATATGAACAAAGTATTGTGTATTCCACCTTGGCGATGAATAACGGCCGTAAGATTCAGATTATGCCAATCTTAGAATTATTGGATACAACACCGCTCACAGCGGCCGCACTCAGCTTTAAGCTCGGTTATAATAAGCTTTACATATTAAAAAATCCAACTCAGTTTCTTCATGATATGCAGCAGAATGTAGTCATACAATATGGCAATGAATGTGAGTTTATCCACAACAGCTACTCGCTCAATGATCAAGCTCAGAAGCTGCTGACCTTCATGGAAACGCTTGAATTTGATCATGTTTATTATGAAAACCGCAGCCTTGCCGCCAATCCGCGCCTGCTTTATATGAAGCCTAGCTCTGTTGACGCCTTCTTTGACCGTTTTATGAGTGAAGGCATCAATTATCATATTGAAGCTCACCGAATTATCAATGTCGTCTTCAAGGATGAAAATCCGCCGCTGCGCTTAAACGCGATGCGTTATGATGATACGACCTATGAATTTACCTTATCGCTGAAAGATTTTAAATTAATTGAAGGCAAACAGCATCTCTATTTGTTTCACGATTTAATTCTCTATCGCTTAGACAGTGAATATTCCATCCATCTGATGCCGCTGCTGAAGCTGTTCGCATCGATTAAGCGGGGCTTGTTGGTCGATGTCCGACACATGCCTTCCTTCTATAACAATGTCTTAACTTCGGTTAATTCACTGATTGTTTTAAGCGGAGATGATATCAGTGAATTTGCGCCGCTGCCTTTGGCTGCCCGTTTATATTTGGATATGCCTAAGCATAACGTAGTCAGTGCCCGGCTTGTATTCAGCTATGGCAGTGAAGAATACAATGCCTTTATGCCTACGAAAATGAGTACCTACCGTAATTTCTCAGAGGAAATCGCGATTCAAATGATTGTCAGAAAGTATATGACCCGCATCGATAATACAACCGGTATCTCTTATATTGAAAACAGTCAGGACGCCTTTTACGAATTTTTCTCTCAGGGCATCGAGGAATGTGAACACTGCTGTCAGATCTATGCGACCGATAAGATCAAGCAAGTACAGATCCGCAGCAATGTCTCAATTTCCATGGGTGTTAAGATTGAAAATGATCTTTTAGAAATTCAGTTTGATACGAGTGATTTCCCAATCGATGAATTACAGAATGTACTTCAGGCATATAGCTTAAACAAGAAATATTACCGTATGAAATCAGGCTCCTTCATCAACCTTGAGGATTCATCGCTGAGTGAGTTAAGCGAAGCGCTTAATGGTCTGAATGTTTCCAGCAAAGAATTGAATGAGGGACATATTGTCGTTGAAAAATACCGCTCGCTGTCTTTAGATGCCCGGCTGCGTAAGATGGAGCTTTTAAAGGTTGAGCGTGACGGCAATTTCAAAACCTTGGTGAAAGCGATTAAAAACGTATCCGACAGTGACTACAGTGTACCGGCGGCTTTAAAGCCAATCCTTAGAAATTATCAGAAAGTCGGCTTCCGATGGCTTAAAACCATGGCTTCTTATGGCTTTGGCGGCATTCTGGCTGATGATATGGGTATCGGTAAAACGGTTCAGGTCATCACCTTATTTGAGGATGAACGGCTGCATCATCCTGAAAGTACCAGTTTAGTTATCTGTCCAAGTTCACTGATCCTTAACTGGGAAAGTGAAATCAAAAAATTCGCGCCAAGTCTTCGCTCTTTGGTTATCAGCGGCACCGCTGAAGAACGTTCAAAGCTGATTGCGATGGCTGATGACTATGATGTGCTGATCACTTCTTATGATTATTTGAAACGGGATGTGGATCAGTATGAGGGCCGTCATTTCCAGTTCCAGATATTAGACGAAGCTCAGTATATTAAAAATACTTCCACAAAGAACGCGATCAGTGTGAAAAAGATCAGCAGCGTGAATAAATTTGCCTTGACCGGTACACCGATTGAGAATTCACTGGCGGAGCTTTGGAGCATCTTTGATTTCTTGATGCCGGGTTATCTGTACAGCTATAACCATTTTAGGAAAAGCTTTGAGATTCCAATTGTCAGAGATCATGATGATGTGATGCTGGAAAGCTTAAAACGCATGGTTGAACCTTTTATATTAAGAAGAATCAAAAAAGATGTATTAAAGGAATTGCCGGAAAAGGTTGAAAATACAATGGTTATCGATATGGATGAAGAAAGCCGTAAGCTCTATATCGCCAATGTAGCTTCCATCAAACAGGAATTAAGCAATGAATTTAATAAGAACGGCTTTGAAAAGAGTAAGATTTTAATTCTGTCAATGCTGACTCGGCTGCGTCAGTTCTGCTGTGATCCACGGTTGATTTATGATCATTATGCCGGTGAATCATGCAAGCTGAATGCCTGTATGGAATTGATTCATCAGTGCTGCGAATCAAAGAAGAAGGTTTTAATCTTTTCACAATTCACAAGCTTATTGGCATTGATTGAAACTGAATTAAAGAAAGAAAAGATATCGTATTATCTGCTTAAAGGATCAACTTCCAAAATTGATCGTCAAAATAGTGTCCATGCCTTTAATCAGGATGATACACAGGTTTTCCTAATCTCATTAAAAGCCGGCGGCACCGGTTTGAATCTGACCAGTGCTGAGGTCGTGATTCACTTTGATCCATGGTGGAATGTCTCTGCCCAGAATCAGGCGACCGACCGCGCGTATCGGATTGGTCAGCATAAGAATGTACAAGTATTTAAGCTGATTATGAAGGATACGATTGAGGAAAAGATTCAGACCTTACAGGATCTGAAGAAGGATTTATCAGATTCGATTATCAATGAGAATGATGGTTTAATTACAAGCATGAGTAAGAAAGAAATCATGGATTTATTTTAGAGGTGAACAATGGAGAAAAAAATTATACTAAGGAAGCTGCCATAAAACTTGCTTTGTCTAAAGGTTTAAAGGTTGGTGTTTACACACTTGATACCCCTGCAATAATGGGTGTTTATTATCAATGGGGTGCGCGAAGCTTCACAACTAATATGGTTAATCCTAATGAAGTTACACCTACAATTCTTCGTGCCAAGTACAACACTAAAGCTTTTAGTTGCACATTAAGTAAGACAAGTTACACATATGACGGTTCAAGAAAGTTGCCTACTGTTACTGTTAAATATAAGGATATCGAACTTGTAGAGGGCATTAATTATCAGTTAAGCTACTCTGACAATAAAAATCCGGGAACAGCAAAGGTTTACATATCAGGTATAAACAACTGTACAGATGAAAGAGAATTAAAGTACAAAATTGTTATGCCTAAAGTGACCGGCTTTAGTGATTCAACTACTACAACATCAAAAGTCACTTTAAAATGGACACCAGTAGACAAAA
>OIWP01000339.1_pt1 | contig 70848 bp, 66 predicted proteins | sample 1587661 | NCBI WGS metagenome assembly OIWP01 (sample SAMEA3888899, study PRJEB22519) | human gut metagenome | biome: human gut; feature: human-associated habitat; material: faeces | place: Denmark | collected 2010 | reverse complement strand
CAAAGTCAGAGACATTTTCTTAATATAGCCAAAATACTCAATCTGCTGACCATAAGATACAGAACCAACCCAAATATCTTCTTCGGTATCATGATAGAAAGTTGTTTCATTCTTACCGTCCTGATTACCAAAAAGACAGATCAGATCCGGTTTTTTCGCGCATTCATCAGCCGTTGCAATTTCAAATAAGTTTGCCAGTGAAATACCTGAACACATAAAATCACGATGGAAATAAATGAACGCTAACATACTGCCGATCTTAGCCGGGAAACAGAACCATTCATCCGCATTGCCGCTGAACGTATCAACCGGATTATCCGCTCTTTCCACAAACATCCCAGTACGTTTATTAGAACGTGTTGTCAGCAGTAAAGGTGTACGCAGCATGACTGAATCAAACATTGGGATTTCTTTAAGCCGGTCATATCTTGCGGATAATTTACTCTTATTAATCCGCACTGCTGCTGCCGCATTTGTTCCTGCCTGCAGCTGACGGTATACCTTATTCTTTCTGCCCTGAACCTTTTGTTCAAGATTACGATAAATATCACGAATCAAACGGTTAAAATTAGAATCTGCCGTTACATAGCTAGATTCCTGAAGGGCATTCCCCGATCCGATATTAGTTACTGAAAAACGCTGATGACGTTTCCAGAAATTATACAGTTCTTCAATGAAATCAAGCAGTAAAGTCTTATCATTCAGATAATAGCTCTCTACTTCATCACATTCTAAAATTGTCAGTTCTCTGAAAAGCTTTGTAATTTCAACCTTAGCCTGACGGGTTGATTTACCATTAACAGCCCATGCATATAATTCAGGGTCCGTAGTTTCCAAATCATCAATAAAAGATTCCACAAGATTTTTAAACGTTGGTGAATTCAACAGCTCTGCCGGTGTACGTGCATACGATGCGCTGAAATTCAGTATTGCCATCTGTTCATTCATATACAATGTTTCTTTCATCTTTTATCCCTCGTATCTTTCTATAAGCCTACATTCTATCGTACGCTTAGCCTTTCTAATTATACACACAAAAATTTTCAGTGTAAAGTTAGTTCTTTTTCATTCTTTAATGAAAACTCTTACATCTTTTAAAAACGATTCTTTACTTCATCAATAACCTTTGATAATTCAACATCAAAGCCTTCAGCTTCATCACGCATCTTAAACTCAACAAGACCTTCGCCAAGTTTACGGCCCAAAGTGATACGGCATGGAATACCTACTAAATCCATATCCTTGAATTTAACACCTGGACGTTCATCACGATCATCAAGCAGTACCTCAAAGCCTGCCGCGCTCAGCTGTTCATATAATTCTGCCGCTGCCTTTTTCTGAGCTTCATCCTTCATTGAAACAATCACCAAAGCCACTTGGAACGGCGCAACTGATTTAGGCCAGATTAACCCATGTTCATCATTATGCTGTTCCGCAATCGCCGCCATGCAGCGTTCCAGACCAATACCGTAGCTGCCCATCACAACAGGATTCAGCTTATTATTGGCATCAAGATAATTCAGTCCCATAGTCTGAGCATACTTAGTACCCAGCTTAAACGTATTACCAACCTCAATACCCTTGGTAAATACAAGCTTTTTACCGCAGCATGGACAAACATCACCCACTTGAACACAGGCCACATCAGCAACAAGATCCGCTTTAAAATCCTTTAAGTTAACATTTTCAATATGATAATTCGTCTTATTGGCACCAACGATGAAGTTTTTCATCTTCGCAACCTCACGGTCCATGACAATCTTAATCCCTAAACCGACTGGACCGGCAAAACCGACAGCCGCTTTTGTAATCCGTTCTACATCATCAAAAGCCGCTAATTCAATCTCATTTGCCTGCAGCAATTTCAATGCCTTAGTTTCATTTAATTCACGATTTCCCTTAAGCAGGAAGGCTACAAATTCACCATCTACCTTATAGATTAATGTCTTTACAAAAGAATCAGCCGTTTTATTGAAGAAGGCAGCTACCTCATCGATGGTTTTCGCATGCGGTGTTTCCACTTCATTCATCGCTAATTCAGCCTCATCGCTGACCTCACTTGTATCGATAACCTCAGTAATTTCTAAATTACTTGAGAAGTCACAGCCCTCACATTGAACAACTGTATCCTCACCAATTTCACAGATTGCCTGGAATTCCTCAGAAAGCAAGCCGCCCATAGCGCCGGTATCTGCTTTAACGATCTTATAATTTAAACCCATGCGGTCAAAGCAAGCCTTATAAGCGTTGAACATTTTCATATAAGATGTATGCAGGCCCTCAAGATCAGTATCAAAAGAATAAGCATCCTTCATAATAAACTCACGGACACGGATCAAGCCATAACGAGGACGCGTTTCATCACGGTATTTTGTTTGAATCTGATAAAGATTATACGGAAAGCTCTTATAAGAAGCACCATTCATACTGGCAGCTACCGCAAATAATTCTTCATGGGTTGGTCCTAATACATAATTTTTCTGATAACGGTCCTTTAACGCAAACATATTGCTGCCAAACGCTTCACGGCGGCCAGACTTTTCATAAACCTCTTCAAGAATCAGGGCTGGCATCAATAATTCCTGAGCACCGGTACGATCCATTTCCTCACGAACAATATTTTCTACCTTTTTTAATACCCGATGTCCCATCGGCATAATCATATATACGCCATTGCTGGTTTTCTTAATCATTCCGCTTCTGACTAGCAGGTTGCCGCTTGTTGATTCTTCATCCTTAGCATTTTCTCTTAATGTATAAAAGAAGCTCTCACTCAATTTCATTTTTCTTTTCTCCCTTAATAAATTGTACTGCGATCCTTAATCATCACTTTACGGATCATATCATTTTTCTCCACCGGAAATGGTATCCTGGTGGTTAGTATCTGCATCGGCTTATTCGCTACTTCAATTTTCTCATTCATTTCATCAAAGCAGTCACCGATAATCAATGGTTCATTGGTTATATGCGGGCCAAATACTTCAGCCTGACAGCCCGGTTTGAAATTATTTCTCACCAGAATCGTTGCCATTTGGGTCGATGCATCATACGACAGCACACTGGCGATAAATTCCTGTGTAACACCGGCGCCATTAACACCATACAGATGAGCACTGAATTTCGGCAGGCCGGCATAGAAGCCAACATCAGCCGGGCGGTTTTCCGCTTTGCTTAATTCTGACAGGAAGAACGCCATCCGCGCTTCACTGATTTCACCTTTTTCATATACCTCATCAATCAGCATACGGTATGCTTTCACAACCGTGGCTATGTAATACGTCGATTTCATCCGGCCTTCAATTTTTAATGAAGCAACACCAGCATGAATCAGATCCGGAATATAACGGGCTGCCATCAGATCCTTGCTGCTCATTGAGAACAGCTCCTGATCATCATTCAGCTTTTCATCGCCCTTATACAGCCGGTATTTCCAACGGCAGCTTTGTGCACATCCACCGCGGTTCGCATCACGATTGGTCATATTGTTAGATAACGTACAGCGGCCGGAATAGGAAATACACATTCCGCCATGAATAAAGGCTTCGATGGGCAGCGGTGAAGCAGCCGTTGTTGCCTTAATATCTTCAAGCGTGCATTCCCGAGCCAAAACCACCCGATCAACACCTTTGCTTTGCCAAAATTTAGCGGCCAATGAATTGCATGTGGAATGCTGGGTACTCAAATGCACCTCAAGCTTAGGTGCTACAGCTTTAGCAGTCATCGCAATTGTTGCGCTGGCACAAATAACAGCCGTTACCCCGGCATCCTCCAACTGTTTTAAATATTCCTTTAAATCATGCATATCTTCTTCATGTGGCAGCATATTCACAGTCACATGAATACGCGCGCCATGAGCATCAGCAAACTTAACTGCCTCTTGGATATCCTCGATATCAAAATTGCTTGCCCGGGAACGCAGAGAAAATTTTTTGCCGCCGATATAAACAGCATCAGCACCATACAAGATTGCTATTTTCAAACGTTCAAGATCACCGGCTGGTGATAATAATTCAATTCTCTGTCTCATACATTCACCTTCACTGTACTTGTTTTCTTATACATAAAACCGGTACTGATATTCTGATTTGGATATTGCTTCTGATATGCTTCAAACATTTCTAACCCGGACTTTCTGCCTTCAAGCACATCACGATAATCACGGGCAGTCTGAGCAACCTCATCACTGCTCATAAACAGACTTTCAATCCGCAAAGACTGTATCCCTGCCTTGACTAAGTCATTCACTTCATTAAATGAACATAAAGTAAAGCCGGTAAACACATGCGTACCAAGCTCATCTTCGATAATCGGCATATGCTCATCACGATTTTCTTCCATTAAATATAAATCATGATTGTTTTCAAGATCAAATTCACGACCCAGAAATTCATAATAGCTGGTTAATAAACGACGCTTGGAATGCATCATATTCAACCGGCCATGAATCAGCACTTCTAAATTACCCTTGACCTGAGCGGCAATGCCAATCATTTCTTCCTTGGTGATTTCCTTTGATAATGTAACACCATTGATACCCTGATCAAGATAAAACTGTGCGTCAGCCGCATTGGTAATTAGTGTATCCGGATTGTAAATCAATTTATCTTTCATTGCTAATTCATCGGCTAACTGTAAAACCGCGCAGTCAGTGAAATAAATCTGGTCTACATTCATAGCTTTTAATAATTGCAGTTCATCACGGCACGCTTCACATTCACTTTCAGTAAAAAAACGTGTCAGCTGAACGGCGCTTTTCATATTTAATTCATGGAGCAGTTTTGTTCCTTCTTCAATTTGTTGATTAGTGAATACCCCAGCGGGTCGCGCACTAAAAAACGGCAACGCGAAGAGAACCGTATTAATTCCTGCATCATGGTACTTTTTAATATCTGCCAATTCATAACTAGCAGCACTTAACTCGAACATTTGCCACTCTCCTATCAACTACCTGTATTATTATACTGTTTTTACGGCTTTCTGTATAGCAAAACAAATGAATAAAAGTGGATTAAAGATGGGATTTTGCGGCTGTATTAGGTGAAATTGATGATAAAATAGAGAATTGCGGGGGATGATGAAATGATTTAGTGCTCTTAAGCGTGAAATGCGTGCATGCTTAGATAATTATGACATGCACGTAAAAGAAAAGGGCGATTGCCCTCATTCTTTTGATTTTTAGATAGATGCTGAATAGAATATAACAGTCATTGGGGGTTTACTGATATAGACATTCAGCTGTTAATAACTCATTCCCTTAATGACAAATACTAGTATTAATTAAATTCATGACAATCATGAGCATAACAATATGGAGTTGGAATTGGTTCATCATCACCTGGAGTTGGTGGAATAATGATTCCAGAGAACATAATACCTGCAACTAAAAGTACCTTTAATAATTTCATTCTATCACCTCTCGAGCAATAGAATAACACACCTTTTAATGCTTTTGTAAATTTTAGGAGATATCTTCCGTTTTTGTGCATTTTAAATACTTTTTATTACATTTTCCTAAACTTATCAAAAATCTTCATTAATTTTCTTCTGTTTAATTCGTGATGATCTAAAGTTTTAGAAAGACACTTTATTTCCTTTATAAATACAATATAGTAAAAGGAATCATTTGATTCAATATTAGGTAAAACAAATGAATCTAAGTAATTAATGAGATTTGTTATATCGCAATTCATACTTTTCATATAATAATATTCATAAAAGACTTTTTCTCTTTCGGTAATTATTTTACAATTTTCTACTGGTTGCATAACAAAATCCGAGGTAAAATCATTTTCACAATATTCAATCAATTTCAAACAGATAGCACTTTTAACATAAAATTTTTCACACTTGAATGTCTTTAAGTAATATTGTTTTGCTTTTTCATAATTCTCATTTTCAAAATAGATCATTGCTAAATTCATTTGTCCTTGCAAAACCAGTTCTTTGTTAATATTTATTGCTGCTATATTAACCATCTCATTAAAATGCTCTTCATATTTATCTAAAGACTTTTCTTGAATATTTCCTATGAGCCAAAAGATTCTATTGTATACTAATAATAAGCCATTATAGTTTTTCTTAGCTTTATACTCATCTTCTAAAGCAATCAATATTTTTAGACTATCAAAATGATATTTCAACGTTAATAAATAAACCGCATAATTCAGTTGATTTACACTATATTCAGAATGTTCTAAATCCAATTTATTAAAAATAAAAACAGCCTTTTTATATGATTTAGAGCCCTCGACAGAGTCATAATATTTATAACAGAATTTAAAAATAACATTAATCAAAAGATCAACAATATCCTGATTCAAATATTTCATCGAATTGATAAAATGATCTGTTTCTTTCTCGACATTAATATTTACAAAATAATATTTGTAAATCATTTCAAACGCTCTAATGTACTCATACTCAATGATATATTTCCGATATGGCTCTAACCTTTTAATCGTCTCATAACAGATTTTCTCCATCATTTTCGTATCATACCATTCAACTGCATCTCTTAACAGCCTGCATTGGTTTAAAATATAGTCATCCATATCATGCCGATAATTATAATTAAAACCTAATTTAGCCAATGCGCCTAAATAAAATTCATCATTCTTAGCTGGAATGTCCTTATTAAAATTAGTCGCTACCTGCCTTGAACAAACATTTTCGATCAGATCAAATAAAGTAATCCCCATTTCCTTTTGATAGATTCTGATCAATCTTCCTACTCTGATCTTATTCTTGTTACTGATAACTATTTCCTCAGCCATTCGACATCACCTTTCTTCAGGGGTTTAAATCAACCATTAAAATCAGATTTGTAAACATTTAATCACACAATAATTATATCAATAATCAATACTATTCTGCTAGTATAGCTTCATATACAACGTCTTGTTGAATGATGGGGTTTGCTTCCCAATGCGTTTCTGATATATAATACAAAAAAGGAGGAATACGTCGTGCAAGATGATTGGTATAATAATTTTTTAAAGGAATGTGAAGGAATATCGATGAACGAGGTTTGTCCTCATTGCGGGCGCAAGGCATTAGTTCGGGTTGCTGATCTTGATTATGTTTTTACCTGTTCAGCCTGTGGTCATACCTTTGAATTTGATGGCCGTTATGCGGATGAACTTGATTATCTGATTGCCAGAAAGCAATAAAGCAGAAGCTGTTTAGCCTCTGCTTTACTTTTTATTATAGTGGTCATTCTTTATGCGTTATATTTATCTGTATCAAGCATATTTTCGCTCTTGGCGACAATCACACTGGTTGCTGAATCACCAACAACATTTAATGAGGTAACCAACATTTCAATCGGCCTGTTAATAGCCAGAATTAAGCTATAAGCCAATAATGCCGGATCGTTTGTATAGCCCATGGCAGTCAGGATCGTGAATAGGATTACAGCGCCTGCTCCAGGTGCAGCCGGTGTGCCCACAGATGCAATTAAAGCCAGTACAGCAATTAAAGCAATATTGCCGAAAGTTACTTGATAACCAGCGCTCGCGGCAATGAAGATAGCAGCAATTACCTGCATGATGGCAGTACCGTTCATATTAACAGTCATGCCTAATGGCAGTACAAATGATGCAATTTCTTCATTAACACCTAATTCTTCAGTTGTTGTCTTAGTATTTAATGGCAGAGTTGCTGCACTTGATGAGGTTGAGAAACCAAACAGCGCTACTTTTGAAATCTTGCCGATAAATTTTTTAGCACTTAAACCAGTTGTCAATCTTACGATAATACCATAAGCTACAAACAAGAACAGTAAGAGACAAATAATCGTTGTTACGACGTAAGTTAAAGCCGGTTTTAAGTGATCGATGCCATAAATCGCAAAGGTTCTGGTAATCAGCACGAAGATTGCTGCCGGTCCAAAATTATTAACAACATAACTCAGGAATACTACAACGATGTCATTGATTTCCTGACACAGCTTTTTAAACACGGTAACCTTGTCACCTAGCTTAAGGATTGCCAGACCAAACACAACTGCCAGAACAACAATTGATAAGACACGGCCGTTATTTGAGAATACATCGAAGATATTATTAGGAACTGCCTGAATGAAGATCAGCAGCGGATTGCTTCCTGCCTTACCGGCAGCCGCCGTTAATTCGCCAACTTCACCTACACTAAAGCCGCCTAAATGATAAACAGCAAAGCCTACCGCCCCTGCGAACAGCAGCGCGATGAATGAAGTAATCAAGAACCATTTGATTGTTTTAAATGAGATTCTGCCTAATTTCTTCGCGTCTGACATATCGCAGATTGCCAGCGTGATGGAAGTAAATACCATCGGGATAATGATCAGCTGCAAAGCATTGATGAAAATCTGTCCTAAGATATAGAAAATACCAATTGCATTTGTTGCGCCTTCCGCTGTGATATCCTGAAACAGCAGATTATTAATGAATGTCCAGGTAGATGCCTGTCCGGAGCTTATTAATGATTCACGCAGGAAGATGCAGCCAGCGCCGCAAAGCAGTCCAATCGCTAATGCAATGGCCATCTTCATGGCTAATTTTGATCCTTGATTCTTTGTCATATGTGTCCTCCTCGTATAAAAAAGATCCTACCATTAAAGTTAGCAGGATCTTGAGCCTCATACGAAAAAAACAATGAATTTCAATCCCCTTCATAACCTCTCTGGATTATTTTAAAGGTTCTTTTTAAACCTGATTTAGTATAAATCATGAAAGCAGGTGCTGTCAACGATTATTCACGATTTCTTTTATGTAAGCTATTACAGTTTCTAAATAACCATAAATTTAGATGAATACTTAAATAATAGAAAAAGAGGGGTGAATTGCTTCACTCCTCATATTACTTAATGATTTTGCTGTTTTTTGTGGAAGATGCATAAGCCTGCAAAGCCTGCCGCAATGATTGCTATACCGATATACGGCTGTTTCAGAATAGTCATCAATACCATGACATCCAGGCAATCATGACCAACTCCTGCCGCGCCATAAGCCGCGTAGTCAAAAATCGTAAACAGGAAGGCAGAGCCGACGATTAACAAGAAGCCATAAATCAACCCCGCGATGACAGCTCCGCGGCTGCCGCCTTGTGCATTGCCATAAATTCCGGCAACTCCGCCGGTAAAGAACGCGCCGATAATAGATACCAAAGGTACTACGCCAAAGAGGGCAGAACTTACAACCATACCGAGTATCATGCCGATAACCGCTGTTACAAAGCCAATCATTAAGCTGTTAGGCGCAAATGCGAACAATGCCGGAACATCAAGCGCTGGTATAGCACCTGGTACAATTTTATCAGAAATACCCTTAAAGGCCGGTACCAGCTCACCTAAGAACATCCGCACACCTTGCAGCAGAACCATGATGCCGGCAGTGAACCCGAGAGCTTTTAAAATGCCATAAATAATATAATTTGTTTCACCGGCATAAGGAGCAACCGCTTCCGGGCCGGCCATAATAACGACTAACAGATAGAATACACCCATAACGATGGATACCGACATAGAAGTATCTTTAAAGAATTCCAGTGATTCAGGTAATTTAATATCTTCAGCATTTTTTGATTTATCACCCAGCAGACCGCCGATATAACCAGCTGGCACAGTACCAAGCGTTGTCAGATGGGCAATCGCAAAATTATCATTACCGGTAACCTTACGCACCATCGGCTGTCCGATTGCCGGGAAGATAACCATCAGCATTCCCTGCAAAATACTGCCTATCACAACAATCATCGTCTCATTGAAACCGCCGATATACAGACTGCCAGCGACTGCCACAGATAAGATCCACATCATATGGCCAGTCAGGAAGATATATTTTAACGGGCTGAAACGGGCAATTAAGACATTGACCACAAAGCCGATGCCCATGATCAAGGCGCTTGTAGTCGCAATAATCGGAACTGCGCTTTGCATCGCACCCACTACGGCTTCTGATGAAGTTGCGAAGCCCTGAAGATTGAATACGGCCGAGAATAAATCAACAAACGGCAGAATTTCCGTGACGATCAAACTTGAGCCAGCGGATAAAACCAGCATACCGATGGCTGTTTTTACTGAACCGGAGAATACTTCACCAGCGCTTTTCTTCTGCAGCAGCAAACCAATCAGCGCAACTAATCCAAGGATTATTGCCGGTGTCTGAAAAATATTGAGAATAAAATCTAACATAAGTCAAAACCCCTTTCTTTAATGTTCATGACTATCAAGATATGCTTTAAGCTTCCCCTTAACCTCTTCAACATCCATAATGTTATTGACATACACAACATTATCTTGATCCGCAAAATGCTTACGGAAGCTTTCCGTGGTTATGATTAAATCACAGGGCTTACCCTTTACGGTTCCCATATCCCAATGTTCAATCTTACACTTAACGCCAAGCTGATTCATAGCAGTATCTGCAGTCATTTTCAAAATCAAGCTTGAACCTACACCTAAACCGCATACGGTAATAATTTTTAACATTTTCTTGCTCCCTTCTATAAGCAATCAATTAAATCATGATAATGCTTAATATGCTCAGCATTGATAGCATCACCCCGATCCAGATTCGAGCTGACATAGGTTGGCGGTACATACCCTTGTTCAGCACATAATTCAATGACCCGCGCCGTTATACAATCCATCACCAGCATGCCAAGTATCGTTGACGTACCCGTGAATTTATCAGGCACGTTCGGCATGGAAAGACACGCGTCGCCAAGCTCACATTTCAAATCAATTACCACATCCGCGATATCCTTCAGATTCTTGCCTGATGAATGACGTGAACTGACCTGATCAGAAAATGCCTTTGATGTCAGCGCGATAACCTTCATGCCGATTTCCTTAGCGGTAAGCGCCATATCAATGACACCGGCATTGCGGCCGGAGATGGAAACGATAATCATCGTATCGTCACCGCTGACATTTTCCAGCTTCAAATACTCGCCCGCGAAGCCCTCAACCCGCTCCTGAATCGTACTTAGCTTCGCTTTGGGAAATAACGCGAGATGCGGTATCAGCAAGGCATTTACCGGAACAAGTCCGCCAGCCCGATAAAATACCTCCATGGCAAACATTTGGGAATGACCGCAGCCAAATACATGAATCAGACGTTTTTTCATCACTGAAGCCGCGCCATAACGGGCTGCCTGTTCAATCTGTTCCCTTTCATCATAAAATTGATGCTTCATCTGATCCATTACAATGTCATAGAATTCCTCATGCTTCATTTTTGTTTCCTCCTAGTATTTTTTCAACATTGCCGCAATTTCTGCTTTCAATCCATGATTTCTGATCAAATTGATAAATTCCGTATCCTGAAGCAGTGAAGCAAGACTCATAATCATTGCCATATGTGAATCTGAGTCAACAGCCCCAAAACCAAACGCACAATCTATCTCTTGATTCTCAAAATCATCAAATACGATTTTATGCTTGAATGTTACCAGTGACAGACATGCCTCCTTTACATCTGAACCTGGCTTGCCATGAAAGAAAGCAACTCCTTCAACCAGAATCATATAGGGACCATATGTCTCAATAACATCAATCATCGTCTGTATAAATGCTTCATTCACCTTGCCCTGATCGACCAGCAATTCACCGCAGAGCCGCACAGCATCCCGCCAATCCTTTGCATCCGCATCTGTTAAAATTAAATCCTCAGTAAGTATATCTTTTATCATAAGTGTCCTCCTATTGGTTATGACATCATTACCAGTTACATTATTTTTTTCTGAGATATCAATCAGACATCTCAGAAATTAAGATACTAATTTAATTGTAAACTCAAACGAATCTCCCTTTGAAACAATCGTAGAATAACAGGCTATTTTATCATTGGAATAGCTGGTACGCTTAACCAGCAGACCATACTGCTTCTTCGGACAGCTCAGCAGTTTGCATTCACGGGTATTTAACTCACATGCCTTAAAAGTTTCTATTGCTTTATTAAATACAATATGATAGTCCTCTTCTAAGGTTTTATATAACCCTCGCTTCGCAAAATCCAAATCAAGCAGGAATTCAAATCCCTGATAAGGAAAATAGGCTTTTTCAACCATGATTGCGACATTCTCGGCACAGCGCAGACGCTCGATATAAATTACATCGTCATTTTCATTAATACCAAGATGATAGGCAATCTTCGGTTCAGCTTTGATTTTTTCCCGGGTTACGATCTTGGTTGAGGATATTTTACCCTGCTTTTCCATTTCTTTTGAAAAGCTGTAAACATTTCCTAAATTCTGTACAATACTCTTACCGAGAATAAATGTACCCTTGCCTTGAATTTTTTCTAATTTACCCTGTCTTACCAATTCATCAATTGCTGAACGAACCGTTATTCTTGAAACGTTGTACTGCTTACATAAATCTCTTTCAGAAGGAATCGGCTGTCCTTTTTTTAAAGTACCGTCATTAATCTGTTCCTCAATACTTTCAGCCAACTGACAGTACAAGGGGATTTTGTTATAGTTGCTGTTCATGACTTTCCTCCTAAATTCAGTTTAACTGGTTATGACCAGTTTGTCAACAACTTTTTTGTAAACGATTCCATTAATTTAATGATGAATGATTCTCATGCTATACGCATTATCAATAAATTGTATAGAAAAAAAGAGCCATTGACTCTCTTATGCGTTTTGAAGTGCTTGAAGGATAGCATCTGTAAATTCACTTGTTGACGCGCTGCCGCCAAGATCCTGAGTTAAAACATCACCCTGAATCAATACGCGGTTGATGGCTGCGCGTACCTTTTCCCCCTCATCATGATAGCCCAAATAATCCAACATCATGCAGGCGGATAATAAGAGTGCGGTTGGATTGGCCAGATTCTTACCGGCAATGTCCGGTGCTGATCCGTGAACAGCTTCAAACATCGCGTATTCATCACCTAAATTTGCACTTGGCAAGAGGCCCAGCCCGCCGATTAAACCGCTTGCTAAATCTGAAGTGATATCTCCATAAAGATTCGGCATAACCAATACATCAAACTTCTCTGGATGCATGACCATCTGCATGCAGACATTATCAACGATGTAGCTGTTTGCCTCTACATCCGGATATTCTTCTTTGATTTCATTAAACACCTTTAGAAACAAACCGTCGCTTAGCTTTAAAATATTCGCCTTATGCACACAGCTGACGCGCTTGCGGTGATGCTCTTTGGCATACTCAAAGGCCGAGCGGATAATTCGCTCACTGCAGCGGCGAGTGATGATTTTAGTTGCGTGAACAGTGTTTTCATCAATTTGCTTTTCTACACCGACATATAAATCTTCCGTATTCTCTCTGAAAATAACCATGTCTACATTAGCAAACGGCGTCTTAACATTAGGCAGACTTTTTGCCGGACGAATATTGGCATAAAGATCATATTTCTCACGCAGCTGCACATTACAGCTTCGAAACCCCTTGCCGATCGGGGTTGTTATCGGTGCCTTTAAAATCACCTTGTTGCGTTCAATGGATTCAAAAGCGGCTGCCGGTATCAATGCGCCATGACGCTCATATTCTGCTGCGCCAACCTCAAAAGGTTCAAATTCAAGCGGCAGATTTAATGAGTCAATAATCCTTACCACCTGATCACAGATTTCCGGACCGATGCCGTCACCCTTAAACAATGTTACTTTTTTCATTCTATCGCTCCTCAATTTTAACAAATTTTTTTGTATCCCCAACATATTTCGTTGCCGGCCGGACAATCTTATCACAATAACATTTATCCTCAATATTATGTGCCAGCCAGCCGACGATCCGGGCGGTCACAAACAGCAGACTGACAAGCTCCTGGGGAATATTCAGCATACTGTAAACAAAGCCGCTGTAAAAATCAATATTGCTGGAAACACTCTTCCCCTTGCGCTCTTTAATACACTGTTTCGCAATTTCTTCAAACCGCTTATAGAAATCAAACTGTTCAATCATCTGTTTTTCTTCAGCAAGCATATAAGCCTTTTCTTTCAAGATTTCAGAACGCGGATCACTCAATGTATAAACAGCATGGCCGATACCGTAGATCAAGCCGCTGTGATCAAAGAAATCTTTATCCAGCAGCCGCTCAACAATATCTCTGATTGCGGCATCATCCGCCTGATAACCAATCTCATCAATAACCGCGCTCATCATCTGGCAGACCGCCAAACTGGCACCGCCGTGACGCGGCCCCTTTAATGAACCAATACTGCCGCTGATTGCTGAATAGATATCTGTGCCGGTTGATGAGATAACGACATTGGTAAAGGTTGAGTTATTGCCGCCGCCGTGATCGGTATGCAGGATCAGCATGCAGTCAAGCACCCGCACCTCGGTATCCGTATACTGCATATCACTGCGGATCAGCCGCAGAATGCTTTCTGAAATCGTACAATGCGGATCAATTTGATGGATGATCAGACTTTCATCATCAAAATTATGCCGTTTTGCCTGATAGGAATAAGAAATGATAGCCGGCATTTTGGCTATAATATTTAAGCCCTGGAACAGCGTATTCATCGCCGTTGTATCATCACTGTTTTCATCATAACCATACAGCATTAAAATCGCCTGCTGAACCTTATTCATCAGATTCTTGCCCGGCATCCGTAAGATATTCAGTTCTAAAAAGTCCTTCGGCAGTGCGTAATGACTTTGCAGATAGCTCATGAAAAGCGCTAATTCTGAAGCATTGGGCAGTTTGCCAAAAAGAATCAGAAAAGCGACTTCTTCAAAAGCATGATGCTCACTGAAATCCAAGCCGTCAATCAGATCCTTAATCTCATAACCCCGGTAATATAAACGGCCGATATCATCGACCTTCTCACCGTTAACCCGTTTATAGCCCACAACATCAGCAATCTTTGTCAAACCGACCAATACACCGGTACTATCCTCATTGCGCAGCCCTTTTTTTACTTCATAGGTTTTGTATAAGCCATTTTCAATGGCATTGTCATTGACTGACTGTTTAAATATTTCTGCTAGTTCACGATTCATTTCCACACCACTTTCTAAGTTTTCACATTTCTTTCATTATATTACATTTAGAGTTTCAATTCAATACCAATCATGCTATAATGAGTTTTGAAAAAGAGGAGAAATGAGAAGATGAATACAGTAAGTGAAAAAATCATAGCCAGACATCTGGTATCCGGAGAAATGAAAAAAGGTGCCCCAATCACGATTCGCATCGATCAGACACTGACTCAGGATGCTACTGGTACAATGGCTTATCTGCAGCTGGAAAGCATCGGTATTGATCGGGTTAAAACAGAGCTTTCAGTCAGCTATGTTGATCATAATACATTACAGAGCGGTTTTGAAAATGCCGATGATCATCAGTATCTGCAAAGTGTCGCAAATCGTTACGGCATCATATTTTCAAGACCTGGCAATGGTATCTGCCATCAAGTGCATCTTGAACGTTTTGCCAGACCAGGCAAGACGCTGCTGGGTTCGGATTCTCATACACCGACAGCCGGCGGTATGGGTGCCTTAGCCATTGGTGCGGGCGGTTTAGATGTAGCGGCAGCGATGGCCGGCAGACCCTTTGCTTTAACTATGCCTGAAATTATCGGCATCCGCCTCAGCGGTAAGCTTCAGCACGGCGTAGCTGCCAAAGACATCATCTTAAAAGTCCTGCAGCTATTAAGCGTGAAGGGCGGTGTCGGCAAAATCATTGAATACTTTGGTGACGGCGTGCTTACCTTAAGCGTACCGCAGCGGGCTACTATAACGAATATGGGTGCTGAATTAGGCGCTACAACCTCCATCTTTCCAAGTGATGAGCGTACCTTGGAATTTTTGAAGAAACAGCAGCGAGAAGATGAATTTGAAGAAATCAAAGCTGATCAGGATGCCAGCTATGATCAAATTATCGAGCTTAATCTTGATGAATTAGAACCGATGATCGCCTTGCCGCACTCACCGGATAATGTGGTTACCGTCGCTTCGGTAGCAGGCCGGCCGATCCAGCAGGTCGCAATCGGCTCTTGTACTAATTCCTCTTATCTTGATTTATGCACTGTAGCCAATATTGTACGCCATAAAACCATCGCGCCAAATGTCAGCTGTTCCCTCTCACCGGGTTCAAAGCAGGTATTAAGCATGCTGGCGGAAAACAATAAGCTGACCGATATTATTAAAAGCGGTATCCGTCTATTAGAAAGCACATGCGGACCATGTATCGGCATGGGTCAATCACCGGCAAGCAATGCTTGGTCACTGAGAACGTTTAACCGCAATTTCTATGGCCGCAGCGGTACTTTGAGCGCCAGTGTCGCTTTGGTATCATGTGAAACCGCCATTGCCAGTGCAATCACAGGTGTTATTACCGATCCGCGCACCATGGATTATGAGCCTGCTTTGGATTTACCTTATTACACAATTGATGACCGCTCACTGATTCAGCCGCAGTGTGATCCAAATGCGGAAATCATCCGCGGGCCAAATATCAAAGCCCTGCCGAAAAATGAAGCGCTGCCCGATCATATCAGTAAAAAAGTTATGATTAAAGTGGGTGACAACATTACTACGGATGACATCGTGCCGGCCGGCGCTAAAGTGCTTCCTTACCGCAGCAACATTGAAAAAATCTCTGAATTCTGCTTCATGAACCAAAAAGCAGCCTTCCATGATGACTGCATTAAAGAGCATGGCGGCTTTATCATTGCCGGCAGTAACTATGGACAAGGCTCCAGCCGTGAACATGCCGCATTAGCGCCAATGTATCTTGGCATCAAGGCAGTGATTGCGAAAAGCTTTGCCCGTATTCATCAGGCCAATTTATATAATTTTGGTATTCTGCCATGTCTGTTTAAAAATGAAGCTGACTATGACATGATCGATGAAATGGATGAGTTAGAATTTAAAAATCTGCATGCGATTCAAGGTGACACAACACTAGTTGTCATGAATAAAACCAAAGACCGCAGCTTTATGGTTTACCTGCCATGTACCGCCCAGCAGGCTGAATTTCTTCTAAAAGGCGGCTTGCTGAATACATTAAAAGATTAAAATACTAATTAACTGCCGAAAACGCGGCAGTTTTTTATTTCATAGAAAAGGGCTGAAGCCGTCAGCTTCAACCCTTTCCATCTTTTATGAACCGCATGATTTATAATGCTTAACACCAAATTGCCAAATCAGCACCGCCGGAATCAAAAACAGGCAGGCCAATAACGGCACCCCAATCAAAAACGTTTGATTGCTCTCACCCATCAGATATAACAGCGGATAATATTGAATCAGCGCATAAGGGATGATATAGGTGCAGAATTGAAGAATGCGTTTGCCAAAAACAGCAATAGGATATTTCCCAAATTCGACTGCCCCGTTAGTAAACACATTAAAGATTTCCAATCCCTCAATCGTAAAGAAGCAAAAAGCCGCGGTAATGATGAAGATACCAATAAACAAACAGATACCGCCAATCATCATAAAAATCAGCGTCATGATCTTGCCGATACTCCATGCCACATTCGCACCGTTTAAGCCTACAGCCATTAAGATAACCGCCTGAATCAGACGGCCGATTCTGGTAAATTCAAAACGGCTGCCCATCACCTGAAGCATTGTATTTTGCGGTCTCAATAGAATGCGGTCAAATTTCCCGCTTTTTACTAACGAGGGAAAGTTATCAAAACCACGGCCCAGACATTCTGCCAGAGTGTACTGTAAAAGAACACTTGCCGTACAAAGCATGATCATTTCCATACTGTATCCTTTAATGCTCGTAAAGCGCTGAAGCAAAAATGCCGCGCCTAAGAAAGCGCTGAAAGATACTATAAACTGACCCAGTGCCACTAATAAAAAGGAAAGCTTGTATTCCATCGCTGATTTTAATTCCATCAGAAAATATCGAAAAAATAGTTTCATACTAGCCTCCCTGCACAACAACCCGCTTAAGCACCTGTTTAAGCAGCCATTTTCCTAAAGCTATCAATACAATCGCCCAGAAAAGCTGAAGCAAAATGACATGGATAGCTTCCATATAGGCTAATTCACCGCCATAGATGCGCAAGGGCAAATCCTGCATCGAAGCAAAGGGTAAAAGCTCCGCAATCCTGCGCAGCGGTTCAGGAAAGAACATCAGCGGTATAACCGCACCCGATAAGAAATCTGCCACTGAAGATATCACTAACGTGATGCCATTGGGCGCCAAGAGGTAGAAGGTAATGGCATAAATCAGCATACAGCAGGCACTGATAATGATTAAAGCAGCTGCCATCGAAATGATAAATAAACCAAAAAGCTGCCAGTCAGCAGGCAGGCTCATACGGAATCGCCCGGGTATCAGCATGGCAACTAATAAGATTGGAATAGCGCGCAAACTGCATTTAGAAAGCCGTGAAGCACTGCATTTAGAAAACCACATTTCATATAGGTTAATTGGCCGGCATAGTTCATAGGCGACACTGCCGTCACGGATTGATTCTAAAATATCACTGTCTAATACCCATAAAGCAAAAAAGGAAAGAAATGCCTGTTTGAGCCAAATATAATCAACCAAAGCCTGAAAATCCATCGGAAAGATTCCGATTCCTTCATCATAGAAAACACTGAAAACAATTAATTCAAGCGTACCCCAAATAAACTGTGTACCAACAGCTGCCCAAGCGGCTGTTTTATATTGCAGAAAATTAATAAAGCGGATTCTGAAGAAAGCAATATATTGTTTCATAGCTCACCTCTAAAGAATCTCAAACTGCCGGTAAAGCATAGCGACAATTTCATCAATACTTTTCTCGGCAATTGAAAACTCTTTAATATCCATCACCGCTGTAAGCTCCTTCAATACCGCCGCGCTGCTTGTAAGCCTTGTATCAATTTCCAATACGGCTGACATCAGCGGCAGCAGATCCTTTGTTTCAATCAGATTGCAATGCTTAGGTACTGTCAGCTCACCCTGATAGAGAATAGTAATTTGTTTCTCATATGCATATTGCCGCTTTAATTCTTCAAGTGTGCCATCATACAGCAGTCTCCCCTTACCAATTAAAAGCACCCGCTGACAAAGCGCTTCAATATCCTGCATATCATGGGTTGTTAGAATGATCGTAGTTTCATTTTGCTGATTCAGTTTTAGGATAAACTCTCTCACAGCCAGCTTAGAAACCGCGTCAAGACCAATCGTCGGCTCATCAAGAAACAGAATAGACGGCGCATGCAGCAAAGAGGCTGCCAGTTCACAGCGCATTCGCTGCCCCAATGAAAGCTGACGGGCAGGTATGTGAAGCAGCTCCTTAAGCTTTAACTGCTCGCTTAGCTCATCAAGACGCTGTTTATAAGCTTGCTCATCAATTGAATAGATGTCTTTCAATAAGTTAAAAGAGTCAATAATTGAAACATCCCACCACAGCTGACTTCGCTGACCAAATACAACACCGATATCCTTAACATAATCCACTCGATCAAGCCATGGCACCTTGCCATTAATTGAAACCGTTCCCTCATCCGGTGTCAGAATACCGCCCATAATCTTGATGGTTGTAGATTTACCGGCACCGTTAGGACCGATATACGCTACGATTTCCCCTTTCTTAATGTTGAATGAAATATCATCCAGCGCTTTGATAGTCATCGTTTCATGATGAAACAACGACTTAAAAGAAGCCATCATCCCCGATTGCTTCTTCACTACTTTAAATGATTTACTAAGATGCTCCACCTGTATCATGATACTTACCTCCTTAAGTACAGTTAGACCATCAGCGGACATGTCAGATAAATCTGTGTGCAATGATTATCGGCACAGCCATGTCTTGATACTTTGCATTCATATTGCCAGACATGAATGATAATAAGTTGCTTATTATGGAATTTCACTATACTGCTAAACAAGTCCGATGTCAATGATAATTAAAAATATGAAAAAAATTAGCGTAATCATTGTTTAATGCTTATTTATAAGTATAGTTAGAAAGGAGAATATCAATGTCTTTAATCATAAATCTCTTTACAATGCGTATAATGCGTATTATACTTATAATACAAGCAGGGGAATTTATCAGTCTATGACGCCTAAAGCAATGGTTCGATTATTGGAAAACAATGGATTTTTTATTGTTGATCAACGAGGCTCTCATTGCAAGCTGAAAAATCCATTCACAGGCAGACAAACGATAGTTCCAATGCAGAACAGAGATCTGGCCTGTGGTACCGAACGAGTTATTTTAAAACAGGCAGGTATTAAGCAAGTAAAAGAGAAAGGAAAAACGTTATGTTAGGAAAATTTTATTATCCGGCTGTTTTTACAATCGCTGATGATGGTATTACCGTTACCTATCCCGATTTTGATTTCATTGTGACTCAAGGCATGAATTTACAGGAGGCTTTTGAGAAAGCGGAGGAAGCATTAGGAATCGGTATCGCTGACTATCTTGAACGTGGTATTATGCCGCCAGCTGCCTCAGATATATTAAAATATAAAACCAGTGAGAATACATATACCGCACTTATCAGCATCGATATGGATGAATGGACAAAGACTTACAGCACAAAATCTATTAGAAAAAATGTAACGCTTCCCGCATGGCTGAATCAATTAGCCGAAAAGGAGAATATAAACTTTTCATCACTTTTGCAGGAAGCGCTGCTTCAAAAAATGGGACTGTCAAAACGTCATCAATAATAAAACAGCAGATGGTTTAAATACCTTCTGCTGTTTATTTTTATTTAATCAATCAGCAAATGCTTGATGTCCCTTGACAATATTCATAAAATTCTTTACACGTAGTGGATCAATTCCTTGATATACATCACCGTTATATTTTAAAGAACTGCCGACAATAATGCCATCTGCCACTTGTAGAAACTCGTTAACATTCTCTGAATTTACACCGCTGCCTATTAAAATTGGTATATTTCTAATTTTGTCCTTTAAATCCTGTACATCTTCTAGCTTAGGATTCTGACCTGTTATCTTACCAGTAACAATTACTGCATCACTACCCGATTCAATTGCTTCATGGGCGGCATCTTCCATTGTTATTTCAGTCATTGGATATGTATGCTTGACATTAATATCGGAGAAAATCATGCTTTTTGCAGGATATGAGTTTTTCATCCTCATTAGTTTAGGAGCACTGGCAAAACTAATGCCGTGAGTTCCAATTCGATTTTCCACAAAAGATTCAACTCTGATAAAATCCGCCTTGGCTGCATACGCCATCGACCATTCATGTTCGATACAATTAAATTGGATATTTAATCCAAATGGAATTTCAGTCATTTGTCTAATTTTATTTGTTATTGACAGCATCACTGAATAAGCTTCTAGGGAAATTGTATTATCATAAGGCACATCCCCAAAATTTTCGATAATAAAGGCATCAACACCACCTTGAATTAATGCCTCAGTATCAGCTATGGCTCGTGCTTCGATTTTATCTAAATCACCATCAAATAAAGGACTTGAAGGTAAAGGCAGCAAGTGAACCATCCCAATTATGGGCTTTTTATTAAATAAATCAATAAATTTCAATTATAACACCTCCAGTAATTCATTAATGAAAATCATCCCTGATTTTGCCTCTTCAATCATATCGTGTAAATTTAATTCACTGATATGAGAGAGAACCTTACGCTTAATTAATAAATCAATTAATAAATTAAAATTAAAGCCAGCAATTAGATAAACATCATCATTCAATAAAGAAATTGAACGATTTATTGGTGTTCCACCAGCGAGATCACCAAGAATGACAATTCCTGAACCATCATTCAGTTCTTGAATTTTATTTTTGAGCAGTTCATCAAATTGTTCCAAACTTATATTCTCGTTATATACAATTGCATCAAATGCATCAATTGAATTACTGAAAAACATTTCGGCTGAATTTTTAATTCCAACCGAGAAATTACCATGACTTATCAATAAAATACCAATCATACATATCTCCCGTGAACAATTACATGTTCATATTTGGTAAAACATGATAGAGGCTGCCATTCAAAAGCCGCATATTCATAATCAAAATGAATACGAATTATAAAGTGTGTGGCTTCATTATCAAATAAAGCAGTCAGTAAGAGTGTGCCTTCGTCTTCCCAAATATATTGTGCAAAGCATACTGGTTCATGATAGTTCAATAATTCATTTTTAGGCTTAGCCAGAGAATCATAATAAGGAGGAAACAAATCTACAATATTAGATTTACCCTTTCTCAAACAATTTTGCTGATAGATACAACTATATGTTTTATTCTTTCTCTCAACTTCAAACAAAAGCAAATCATTTTCAAATGTCAGTTTAAATCTAGATACATCATAAATATCATCAGCACTGACTGTCACTTCTTTATTATTGATTATATCTTTCATATAAGAAGTGAAATCATTATTATTAATCGTTACTTTACGAGTACTGAGATAATTATCAAGTTCGCATTGACTGCCTTCAATATCTCCATCTTGTAATGCTGGTAAAATCGTCTTATTAAATATATCTAGAACTGGCTGAGAACTTGAGCCCCTCGCGTTAATTGCCATCACAAAATTATATTCTGGCATCATTAGGCACATTTGTCCCCATAACCCTGACATTCTAACACCACCATTCACACAATGCCAGCATTGAAAGCCATAGCCCTGGCGACTCTCATGCTTACTTGGTGCAAACGCAGCAGCATTATCAATTTGTTTAGCTAATTGCATCTGACACCATTCTTCAGACAGAATCCTATGTCCAGCATAAACGCCATGATTCATTAACATATATCCAGTTTTAGCTAAGCCAATAGTAGGAATAAATAAACCTAAGCCGCCAATCGTAATTCCCTCTTTATTATCAAAAAAATACGCATTCTCGATACCAAGGGGCATAAATAATTCTCGCTGAAGTCCTGCGGCAACACTTTCACCTTTAACTTTTGTATAAATAGCTGACAATAAATAAGAGGCTAATGAATCATAATGAAACATACTTCCAGGTGTATAAGTAACTGGATTATTCAATAGAGCACTTACCCAACTGCGATCAGCATCTAATATAGGTGTAGTTATTTGTCCCATCGACATTGTTAACACATTTTTGATTGTCATTTCTCTGACTTGTGTATTATGTAAATCTATTTTAACCTCAGGGAAGAAACTAATAACGTTATCCTCTAAACGAATCAAACCTTTATCATATAATAATCCAATAGCAATACCTATAAAAGTCTTAGTTACTGAATTAACTGCATGAGGCCTGGCAGTAGAATAAGGTTCCCACTTAGCATCTAAGATAATCTTGCCATTTTTAATTATTACAATGCCATGCGGTTCAATTATCTCTTCAATATTTTTTATAAATGTTAATACACTATCCGGAGCTAAATGCTCCTTTAAACAATTACTTTTTTCTAAATTATTCATAGATCCTCCCAGACATCCTTACAGTGCCATATACGCTTATCAGGTTATCATTTACGCAAAGATTCCAAGCATATAACCAATTGCTCCTACAACCATGGTTATTACCATTAATACAATAGGGTTAGCCTTCTTTTTAGTAATTAGATAATACAAGAATAATGTATATGTCATTGGCAGCAAATGCGGAATCATACTATCTAAAGTATTTTGCAGATTCACTACTGATTCTCCGGCATTATATTCTATACCTAGATTTATCGTAACAAATACAGCTGAGAATCCACCCATGATAATGCAGCCTAAGACGGAAGCATAATCTCTTATTTTGTCTATAAGACCCGCTTCTTCAATATTTGCAACTAGTTCAACACCTTTTTCATATCCCTTAAAGATGCCAAACCAATTAATTAATTGACCAATTCCGCCCATGATCAAGAAGAAGAGAATTGAGCCTAGCGGACTAGTATATCCACTTGCTGCTACCAAACTAACTGCGATGCCCGCAAAGATTGGACGTAAAGTACCATGATACAGCGTATCACCAATACCTGCTAAAGGTCCCATCATTGCCGCTTTAATTGCTCCAATTGACTCAACGGGAATGTCACCTTCATTGGCATAACGTTCCTCCATTGCTGCAGTTATGCCAATAACAGTCTTAGCACATTGAGCCTCAGTCAGAAATATTTCCTGATGCCGTAAGTAAGCAGCTTTGCGATCTTCCTCGTTACTATAAAGTTTCTCAATAATTGGTATTAATGATAGTGTAAAACCCATAGATTCAAACTTCTCATTATTACACCCAACCGTGAACCATTGACTTGACCAAAACAGCCTCCATAAATCACTTTTTTCTAATTTAGCCATGATTTTTCCTCCTACTTATTACTGGCAGTCTTTTCTTTATACATGTAGATGATTCCTACAACGACAACCGCCAGCATCGTAATACCTAAGTTACCTACACCAAGATAAGCAGAGAATATGAAGCCCAAAAAGAAGAATGGCCAAGCTCTATTAAAGTTAATTGATTTTAATAATAATGCAAGTCCGACAGCACCAATCATACGGCCTCCGCAGTTAATTGCTGCCAGTACTTCCGGAGGTATCATTTCTAATACTTTTACACAGACATCTGCTCCAAAATATACTGCAATGAATGTTGGTATAACAAATAATACTAAATGATAAAGACCTACAGGAATGATAATACCCCAAAATTTCATTCCTTTTATATCTGCTTTACCTGCAGCCTTTTCAAAATGCTGCATTGCAAAGGTATTCATAAACGTATTCCTAAATGTAAGTAATGCACTGCCCAATATTGCAATTGGCAGCGCTGTAGCGATAGCTACCGTTGCATCCCCTGTTGTAACTGCTAAAGCAGTAGCAATACCAGCCGATAATATTTCATTTGGCGGTACAGCTGAGCCTACCCATACAGTGGCTAAAAACATTAATTCTACGGTTGCACCTACTTCAAGTCCAATCTGCAAATTTCCTAGGCAAATGCCCATTAAAGGACCTAAAACAATTGGACGATATGTCCAGACATGAACCCATTCATAATCCAGCCACACGATGAACATTACCAATGAAGCGATAAGTGCCTGAGTTAATAATGACATAATGACCCCTTTCCTTTCTTTAATATTTCTTATTTATCAGGTCAATAGCATCAATTGGACGTTCATCTGGTACCAATTTAATATATATATAAACGCCTTTTTCGGCTATTGCCTTCAAACAATCAACATCATTCTGCTCAACATGAATATTTTTTAAAAGCATTTTTCTGCCAGTTTGTGACTTAGTCATACTAATATTCCCTAAGTTGATTTCAGAAAGGACTAAACCCAGATTCAACAATTTAAGCATACTCTCTGGATTACGTACAATCAGAAAGATTGGTTCATTTTCATTTTCTTTTATATAATTAATCGTTTCCTCTAAAGAGAGGATTACTAATTTAATTGTCTTGGGAGCTGCCAACCTTAACATTAGCTGAGATGTTTTATCAGTTGACGCAAAATCATCTGCAATCAAAAGGTGTTTTGCCTTAGAGTATTCAATCCATGCATGCACAATCTGTCCGTGAATTAAACGATCATCAATTCTTGCTAATGTTACTGACATATTTTTCCCTCCTATTCAGTAATTATTTCAACTCCTTTGCTTTGAATAACGGCTCTTAAATTGGCCGGTATATCATCAGCAATTAGTTTATCAATATCTTCAAAATCGGCTACCTGCAATAAAACACTGTTATTCATTTTACTGTGATCAGCCATTAGAATAACTTCATTAGCTGCCTTTAACATAGCTTTTTTTATTTCCACCTCGCGTTTATCACGATTAGAAATACCAAATTCAGCATCTATGGCATCACAGCTAAGGAACAGTTTTTCTACATGTAAATGCTTGTAAAAGTTAACTGCTTCATAACTGGTTAATGTATAAACATCCGGAATAAGCGTTCCGCCAGAAACTGTTAGATCAATGTTTCTTTTCTTTGATAATTCAATAGCTATCTGCAAATCATTTGTAAAAGCTGTTAAATTTTCTGCAGTTATACATTTTGCTAATTCAAGGGTTGTTGATCCAGAGTCTATGATAAGAATATCGCCATCAGAAATATAACGATTTGCCAATTCTGCTATCTTAGCTTTTTCACGCTTAAACTTTTGAAATTTAACATTGGATGGAATCACATCGTTAATTTTATAAGAATTAATCATTACTCCGCCATGGGTTTTAACTAATAAATCTTTTTCCTGCAGAATTTTAAGATCTGCTCTAATTGTCACGACCGATGTACTTAACAGCTCACTCAATTCTTTTGTCGATGCCTTTTTATTTTTAGTGACATAATCTACGATAAATTTTAATCTTTCTTCTTGAAACATTTGCTTTCCTCACCTATGACATCCCCTTGCTTTTGTTTTTGTTTTCTTTCTTTTACATACAAATATTAACAAAATATTGGGTTAATGTCAATCCTTTAACTTTCTTTTTGTTGTTTTTCCTTATTTTTCCTTTTTTTATTTACCTGCATCAATAAATTGTTTAATTGCTAACTGAAGACTATCATCTTCCATAATTCGCATTAGCGTACCGCCAACAAAAAATCCATCAGCACCAGCAGCTTTAATTAATTGAACATCCTCCACAGTTTTTATACCAACACCTGCATAAATAGGCTGCTTTACCCCCACTCTTTTCAAATAAGAGATTATCTTATCCGGCGTATCATAACCTTCAATAACTTTTTGACCCTTAGTAGGAAAAGCTTGCACATAAACAAATCCATCATTATTTAAGCAATTTTTAATTTCAGCTTCAGTAAAATCGTAATGAACTGGTGATGAAAATTTAATACCATTTCCTACCAGATATGCCTTTAACTCTTTATTTGTGTCAATATCAGGACATATAATACAAGCAATTCTGTTTTTAGTATAAAAACTGCATAACTTTTCCAGACCAATTTGATCAATGCTGTCCACAAACATTAACAAATTTATTTCAAGATTAGGATGCTTATCCCTAACACATTGAATGCCTGTCATATATTTTTCATAATCATTACAATTTGACAATGCTTTCCTCATGTATTCAGTTATCATCTCACTTTCATCAACAGGATCATACGTCGGGAAACTAATCTCTAAGGCTTTGCAGCCAGCTGCAACATAAGTTTCTACAATTTCTATACTTTTTTCAATATTTGGGTAGCCAAAAGGTATATATCCAATAAATTTCATACATCTCATCCTTTCTTATATTTTCTTTTTCTTTCTTTTATTATAGCTTTATACATTTATTAAGTCAACGAACGTCACTAATTGGTTTTAAATTAGCCAAAATTAAGCATAAAAAAATTATGACCTTATAGAATAAACATTTCATAAAGCCATAATTTTTTTGATTCTCATTTATATCATATTCATTAAAAGAACATTTAATCAATCACTTCAATATCATACGGATAGTGATTCAGCACTTCACAGCCATCATCAGTGACCAGCACCAAATCCTCAATGCGCACACCGCCCACACCAGGCAGATAGATTCCTGGTTCAATTGAGAAACACATGCCCGCTTTAACAATCCGCTCATTGCTGCCGCTCACATCATAGGGTTCATGCACACTCATACCGATACCATGTCCAAGGCGATGGATAAAGTATTCGCCATAACCGCCATCGCGGATTACACGGCGGGCTGCCTCATCAATATCACAGAATCTGACACCCGGTTTCACCGCTTGCTTCGCAGCCATGTTTGCCTGAAGTACAAGGTCATAAACTTCCTTCATCGTATTTTCTTTAATGAAGAAGGTTCTTGTCATATCTGAACAGTATCCCTGATACTTACAGCCCATATCGATGACGATGCTTTCACCTGCCTGCAATACCTTATCCCCCGGCATACAATGCGGATCAGCACAATTTTCCTTAAATGCGACAATCGTCTCAAAACTCTCATCACCGCCGCTGATTTCGACAAACAAATCATGAATCTGAGCGGCAACCTCTGCCTCACTCACGCCTACCCTCAATAGTTTTCTGACTTCATGCATTACCTGATCATTCAGCTGTGATGCCTTACGCATTTTTTCTTGTTCATCCGGATTTTTTATTGCCCGCAAATCTGAAATAATATCTGTTTCATCACTGATTGCAAGCTCAGGGCAGATTTTCATCAAACGCAGTAAGAATGCACTCGGCCACTCACCATCAACACCGACATGACCTGAATCAAGCAAATCGGCAACCACCTTAACGCCGTCATCACAGTCATTATAATTTACCAGTTCAACACCATTGATAGGATCGATTGGAAACAGCTCATTCAGCACTAAAACTGCCCGATCAGGCTTTACAACCAATACCAGCAATCGCTCACCGCATTCAAAGCGGCGGTTAATTAAATAATCAATTTGTTTGGGTGAAGCAACAATCAGTTGATTTAAACCAAGATTTCGCATTGCTTCCTGAAGCTTATTTAAGTTCATAGATATTTCCTCCTGTATTGATCAATGATTTTGCGATGCGCGGTCACAATTGAAAGATTGTCTAATTGCTCCAAGCTGACATATTCCCAGCCTGGCTTTAATTCAATTTGTGAAGCATCTGCAAGATATACATCCATATGCCAAATCCGATGTGAAAAGACATGTTTTTTCTTCATCAGATGTTTAAGATGCTCAGTTTTTAACTCTGTAAACTGCGGCAGCCGCATAAAGCCTTCCATCAAACCATCCTGCCAATCACGGCACAGCAGCAGCTGATTTTCTTTAGGTACGATTAAAGTGATTAAATCAACCTCCGCAGGTGCCTTTTTGGCTTTCTTAACTGGAAATTCAGCCTGTCTGCCAGCTGCATACGCTTGGCATTTCGCTTTTAGCGGACATTGTTCACACTTCCATGCCAGCGGCGTACAGATTAATGCGCCAAGCTCCATCAAACCCTGTGTAAAGTCAGAAGGATCACTGTCAGCCATTAAATCATACACAAGATCATAGACCTTTTTATGTGTTTTCTGCGAACTGATATCATCGGCCATCAGCAGCAATCTTGAAATTACTCTTAACACATTGCCGTCGACAGCCGGCGCCCGCATTTTAAAAGCAATTGAAGCGATTGCACCCGCTGTATAATTGCCGATTCCCGGTATTGCTCGAAGCTGTTCAAGATTTGCAGGCAGCTGACCCTGATAATCACGCACAACCATTTGTGCGCCTTCGTGCAGCTTACGGGCACGATTGTAATAACCAAGCCCCTCCCAGCTTTTTAACACCTTTTCAATTGGTGCTGATGCCAATGCCTCAATCGTGGGATAGTCTTTCATCCACCGTTCATAATAGGCCAGCATCGTATCAATCCGCGTCTGCTGGGCCATGATTTCACTAACCCAAATCGCATATGGATCACCGCTTTCCCTGAAAATCAGCTTACGGTGATACTGACGATACCAGCCTGTCAATTCATCTTTAATTTCCATAAATTCTCCATTCTTAAAAGAAAAGCAGATTTACTCTGCTTTTTGGGCAACGCCGCTTGCCAATGCAACCTCTGCTACCTTAGCTGCTACCATATCGGCAACTCTAGGATCAAAGGCAGAAGGAATAACATAATTTTCATTCAGCTCTTCATCACTGATCAAAGAGGCAATACCTCTGGCCGCTGCCATTTTCATTTCCTCTGTAATCTTAGTCGCCCGCACCGATAAAGCTCCCTTAAATAAACCTGGGAAAGCTAATACATTATTTACCTGATTAGGGAAATCACTGCGGCCTGTACCAACAACACGGGCACCGCCAGCCAATGCTTCTTCAACTGTTATTTCAGGTTCAGGATTTGCCATCGCAAAAATGATCGGATCACGTTTCATGCCGGCAACCATTTCTTTATTCAGCAATTTTGGCGCACTGACACCTACAAAAACATCAGCTTCCTTTAGAGCTTCCGCCATACTCAGCCGTTTATTCTCTGAATTTGTGATTTCACATAACTCCTGAGTTAAGAAATCATATTTCTCCTTATCCGCTTTTAATACAATGCCATTAATATTAAAGCCATAGATTTCCTTCACGCCAAAATCTTTCAGCATATGAATGATGGAAGAACCTGCCGCACCGGTGCCGCTCACAACAACCGTAATATCTTCAGCCTTTTTATTAACAACCTTTAAGGCATTGATCAAAGCCGCAGTCACGCAGATCGCCGTTCCATGCTGATCATCATGAAAAACCGGTATATTTAATTCCTTTTTTAATGTTCTCTCAATTTCAACACAGCGAGGGGCCGAAATATCCTCAAGATTAAAACCGCCGAAAGCGGGTGCCAATGCCTTACAGATGGCAATAATCTCTTTAGGGTCTTTTGTATCGAGACAGATTGGTACCGCGTTGACATCCGCAAACCGCTTAAATAATACACATTTGCCTTCCATTACCGGTAAAGCCGCTTCCGGCCCGATATCTCCCAAGCCTAATACCGCCGTACCGTCTGTAATAACCGCTACCGTTTTACCCTTACCGGTATATTTATAAACATTCTTTAAATCCTGATGAATTTCTCGGCATGGCTGGGCAACTCCCGGGGTATAGGCCAAAGTCAGATCTTCTGCATTATTGACTTCACAGACAACCTTAGTTTCAATCTTTCCCTGCCACTGCGCATGTTTCTTTAATGCTTCTTCATATACATTACTCATAATTGTTCTCCTTCTTATCAAAATTTAACCATTTATCCATAACTAACGCCTCAGCCTCGCAAAGTGTCAGCGCGCTTTGATCTAAACTGACATCAAAGCTGTTAGCCGGCGTATACTTAACCATTTTTTTATGCAGCTTATTTTCATTCAGAATAAAAACAATGAACTGAATGAAGGATGATATACCTAAAATAACCGCATAAATCAATAAACGCTCCTGAAATATTGTCAGTGAAAACAGCGTTGAATCATTGATAATCAGCATGCCAATCAGCATTGCCGCAAAATAAGTCGGATAAAGCAGCACTAACAAAAGCAAAGAAAAGCCATAAAACTTCTTTTCATTATTGGCATAACTGATTAAAGGAATTAATGCAAGACAATATGTATAAGGCACAAGTACCGCAATGATCAAAGTGAAGTACGATGCTTTGCCAGCCACAAAGCCCCAAGTAAACAACACTGCCGAAAGCAGCCATATGCCTATCAGCACACCCCATTTAAGAGCTGGCAGCTGCTCACGCTTCTTTTGTATCTTGGCAGCCTTTTTCAGCTCTAAAGAACGCAGTTCATTTTCCTTCGCATTTATTTCAGCCGCCTGCTGCTGCTTAAGTGATGCAATCTTCGCAAGCTGTTCATCATATAGGGCTTTATTTTTCATCAGATAGCGATTTAAAATGAAACTCAGCCATGCCGCTTCCGGTTGATTTTTAGTCTGCTTCAATATGGTCTGCATCATCTTTTGATAAGGCTCTTCGAAAGTCGCAAAACTGATTTCAAACCCATCGCTGATACATAGCATCTCTCCGAAATAAGCATAAATAAACGCTTTATCCCGCTTATCAACAGAACTGAAAAGCGGCTCTGCTTTCTTCAGATTGCCATCAAAATAATAAGCATATCCCTCACGCAGCGGATGCTTTTCATCGAGTGCCAGCCGCGTGAAAAACTCATCATCAAACAAACTGCTTACAATATCATTGGCAGTTAACTCATAATGACAATGGGTACAGCCTCCCGCTTCATCAAGCTGAATCAGCGCATTACATTTTGGGCATTGAATCTCTTTCATAAAACGCCTCATTTCCAATTTCTTCGAGGTTATTATAACATAGTTAAAAGCTTTTATCCTCTTATAATTTATGATAAAATACAAATATCTGAGGTGAACAAATGAAAACAAAAATTGCTGTGGCGGTACGCTGCATGAAAGACAAGGATTATACCTATCATTACGCGAATACTGATTATTTATATATGCTGGATAAGATTGATGCCCTTGGCGTTCCCATCTTTCCGTTAATGGATGCTAAACAAGCCGCTTTAACATGTGATGGCTTATTGCTGCCTGGCGGCGCTGATTTAAACCCCGCGCTCTATCATCAGCTGCCTGATCCTACTGTGACGGATTATTTTGATGAAATTGACGCACTTGACTTAAACCTTATTCAAGCGTTTATGCAGCAGCACAAACCAATATTAGGAATCTGCCGGGGCCTGCAAGTATTAAATGTAGCTTTTGGCGGTACACTGATTCAAGACATCCCCAACCACAGCCAAAAGGCAGACCGTCATGTATTAACTCATGAAGTTAAGATTGTTAAGGACAGTCAGCTAGCCTCAATCTTTAATGAAAGCACACAGGTCAATTCTTTGCATCATCAGGTGATTGATCGATTGGGTGATGGCTTAAAAGCCGTTGCTTTCAGCAGCGAGGGCTACATTGAAGCTATTGAAGCCGATAACATACTAGCTGTTCAGTGGCATCCTGAAGCATTAACGCATGAACCGGATCAGCTGAAGCTGTTTAAGAGCTTTATTAAGCAATGCCAAAAATAATAACTGAATATAAAAATGCGCACATCAAGTCCTAATCGCTGATCTGCGCATTTTTCTTTTTCCTTAAATTGTATGCTTAACGCGGTCGTGCTCCTCTGCTGCTTTGGCATCATTAAAGCGATCCAGCGTACCTACCAAATAACCGGTAATGCGGCGAATCTTTTCAAAAGGCACGGGTGCAATTTTATATTCGATACCGACATCCTCACCATCAAATTCAAGATTCATTGATTCAATGACATGACCGGGATTCTTCTTTCTGGCCCATTCAATGTAATTGCGGCAATCCTGATCACTCATTTCCTCATTGGCGCTAATCTGCACACCATTAATTAATTTATTAAATACCATATCGCATTTCTCCTTTTTCCTTACCTTAAGTATAAGCTATCTAAGCATTGCTTGCATTCACAATGCCCATTTTTATTCTTCACTTTCCTCGGCAAAAACCATTGTATTCTCAATCATCTGCGCTGAAGCCGATTCATCCAGTGAGGTCACTGAACTGAGTCGTTTTTGAATTTGACGCGTGCGTACACCCACCAATTTATCAAGCTCCTTCTGTGCCAGATCAAGCTTGCTTTGAGTATTCGACAGAACATCGCCAAATTTTTCAAATTCTGTCTTAACGGCTCCCAATACATCCCAAACCTCACTGGAACGCTTTTGGATAGCCAGTGTTTTAAAGCCCATCTGCAATGAATTTAATAAGGCCGCCATCGTTGTAGGTCCGGCAATGTTGATTTTATAGTCACGCTGCAGCACTTCAATCAGCCCACGGCGCACAACCTCCGCGTACAAGCCCTCAAATGGCAGGAACATGATCGCAAAATCTGTTGTATTCGGGGCATCAATATACTTATCTCGGATATCCTTAGCATTCTGTTTAATCGCTGTATCCAACAGCTTCCCCGCCGCATTAATCTGTTCCTTATCGCCGGTATCATAAGCATCCAGCAGCTTTACATAAGGTTCACTTGGAAACTTTGAATCGATCGGCAGATAAACAAAGCGATCATTATCAGCAGGCATTTTAATCGCAAACTCAACAACATTCTTGCTGCCCTTTTTGGTCGCGACATTTTCTTCAAATTGTTCAGGTGCCAAGATTTCTTTCAAAATTGCTCCCAATTGAATCTCACCTAAAATACCACGGGTTTTCACATTGCCAAGCACTTTTTTCAAATCACCGACACCGGCGGCCAGCGTCTGCATCTCACCAAGTCCCTTATAAACCTGTTCCAAACGCTCAGACACAAGCTGAAATGATTTAGAAATACGCTTTTCAAGCGTATCCTGCAGCTTTTCATCAACCGTAACCCGCATTTCTTCTAAACGCTTGCCGTTGTCCGCCTGCATTTCCGTAATTTTCTGTTCCAGTGTTGTACGCATCTGTTCCATCTTTTCTTCATTTTGACGGGTCAGCACATTCACCTTTTCCTCAAGCTGGCTGCTCGTTTCAAACAGCTGACGGCGTACCATCTCATTGTTGGCAGTATTTAATTCATTAACCTTCAGCATCCGCTCATCCATCTGCTTAATCAGCGTATTGATATTGGCCGCTAAAACATCCTGACGAGAACTCATTGATTGATTCAGCTCCTGAAGCCGCATATTCTGAAGCTCCATAAAGGTTTTCTGTGAATCAGACAAAACCGTTGACAGGCTGCTTACCTGATTCTGCGTTGATGCGCTCAGCTCCTGCTTCATCAGCTTCAGCTCCGCCATCATCGCCGCATTTTTTTTATTATCACCAAGATGCAGCACAAACAGCAAAACAGCCAGCACTGCAATCCCAATCAAACATATATAAAGTAATAATTCCATAGAATCCCTCCAGTGCTTCTATTTTAACATACTTGCTGATTCATACGATCAAAGAAAGCATTTTAATTCATATTCTAACATGCATAATGGGTGGTTAGTAAAACAAAAAGGAGCCGTTTCAGCTCCCATATCATTCAATTATTCGGCTTTAGAATTTTGTGATCCAGCTTGCATCTCTTGAATCACTGATTGCTGACTTCATCATGAACTGCATGCTATAATTGCTTAAATTGCGCAATGCCGGCCTTTTTCAGATAAATCAGACAAATTACACCCAATAAGATAAAAAATAAGTTTAAAATCAACAGATAAACAAGCACCGGCATACTGCCGATCACTTGAATCGATATAAAGGCAATGATACCCGATAGAATCATACCGCCAAAAATACTGATCATGCATGCCATACTCTGCTTCACAACCGTTGTCTCACTGACCCAATCAAACCGCGGAAAATTAAGATTAACAATCAAGCCAAAACTTGCTGTAAAGAATGCCGTAACTGCACATAACAGAAGCAGCAATAAAAGCTCTGCGATATTTAATGAAAACAACAGTGCCAATAACAGAACCGAAAGCATCGCTGCCGGAATCAGAATCATCAGATTCAGCGCGATCTTAGCCGCAAAGATTTCCTCCGTGCGGATGGGCAATGACTTAATGATCCATAGATGCCTGCCCTCAAGAGAAATTGATGAATTCGTTGTACAGCTCATGACAATTAAGAAAATCAATCCAAGCGCCAATATCACACTGATCTGCGCAGTCAATTCCGGCGGCAGTTCATTCATGATCGCCATCAAGCTCTGTTTACTGAATAAAGCAAAGATAGAGGCACCCAGCATGATAACCGGTCCAAAAGCCGTATTCATCACATAGATACCGCAGGCAAAATAACGCCGTACCTCCTTCATAAACAATGCATTAAAGCTTGAGCTTTGTTTAATATTAGCCAGTTTATAATTTTTCTCGCGATAGCTGCCTCTCAATCGGCTGTTAATAGGCGTAAAACGCTTGGCAAAGAAAACCACAAAGAATACAAAAGGCAGGACATTGCATAAAAAACCAAGCAGATAACTCAGCAGGCTTCCCTCAATCATGCCTTTTACCATTAAGCCAAAGAATGGCAGATAAAGCTGCATGTTGCGGATAACTTCTTGTACATCAACAGCACTGCCAACCAGTGTCTGTATCATAAATGAACCGAAAAAGACCAACACGATAAAGATCATCATTAAAAGATTGCTGACTAAATTCTTATATTTAAAATGACTGGAGACATAACCAATCACTAACGAAAACAACGCTGATAAAACCACCGCCGGCATCGGCAGGACTAAAAACATCCCAACCCCGCCCAGATAGTAAAATAATGATTGACCTGTAAATAAACCATAAAGCAGGATTGCCGGCAGCAGCAGAAACAAGGCATAGAAATACTGCAGAGATAAAAACGACAGCAGCTTACTGGCAACCAGCGCCGTTTTAGAAATCGGCATTGAACGCAGCAGGTCATAGTCTTTGCTGCCAAACAGATGATTGCCGCAGTTATATGCCGCAAAAACCAGCAGCAGTACAAAAGCCGCCAAAGCCATCGTATAAAGCGCCAGCTGCCGCTCTTCACCCTGAAGCGCATTCAGCAGCGTTATTGAATAAAAGCTGGACACCGCCAATAAAGTAACCACCATAAAGGCTAAAAAGCCCATCCCCGCTGCTTGTTTCCCCTTGCTTCTTGTATGCCGGATACTGCTGAATAATAAATTCCTCGTCTGCAGCTTTACAAGATTTATAAAATTACTCATGATTCGTCAGCTCCAGGAATACTTCTTCAAGACTTTGATCACCCATAACCTGATCAATGCTTCCCTCAGTAATAATAGACCCATTCTTAATAATTGCGACATGGTCACAAAGCTTCTCCACCACCTCTAAAACATGGGTAGAGAAAAAGATCGAACCACCCTGATCACACAGCTCACGCATCAGCTGCTTTAAGATATGCGCAGCCTTAGGATCTAAACCGACAAACGGTTCATCGAGAATCAGCAGCTTCGGCTGATGAATCAATGCGGAAATAATCATCAGCTTCTGCTTCATCCCATGTGAATAAGAAGCAATCACATCACCCAGATTGGCCGTCAATTCAAACGCGTCCGCATACTGCCGAATCAAAGTTTCCCGCAGCCTTGCATCCACCTTATAAATATCACCGATAAAATTAAGATAACGAATTCCGGTCAAAGATTCATAAATATCCGGATTATCAGGAATATAGGCCATAATCCGCTTACATGCCATTTCATCATTCTTAATTGATTTGCCGTCAATTAAGATATCACCGGCTTCAAAGTCAAGAATGCCCACAATACTCTTAATCGTTGTGGTCTTGCCAGCACCATTATGGCCAATAAAGCCGAATATCTCACCATTTTCAACGCTCAGATTCAAATTATCAACAACCTTCTTATCACCATAACTTTTAGAAAAATTTTTAATTTCAAGCATTTTCATATCCTCTTGTCTTTCTGAAATAAATATATGAATAAATCATCGGCGCTAAAGTGATAACAATCAGGTCAATCACTAAAGCAATGGTCCGCAGCTCTTTGGGCAGCACAATGAACAAGATGGCAAGAAAGCCGCCAAGAAACCATAGCTTACCGCCAAAGCGGTGTGTCATTGTCCAGTTATCTTCATTGCTGATGGTCCATGGTGTTTTTATTCCCATAAAATAATTATGTTTGATTTTAGGGAAGATATTGCCCAAAAACATAAATAATAAGCCAAACAAACCTTGAAACAAAATATCTGGTTTTATAAAATCAATTGAAGCGGCAGCCAGAATCATAATCAGTTCAGTACCAATCATAAACAATGACAGAGCGATGAATGAATGATCAACCCTTTTTTGAAATCGCGCATAGTTTTTGCCTAAGGGATCAATATGCGGCAATAGCTGAAACAGCAAGCCTAAGCCAATCAACAAAAGCGGCATCAGCATAAACGAAAGTTTTGACCCATAGCCATCAATTTCCCATTGATAATTAAAATGCATCGGTATCTGTTCAGGCAAAAATGGCAGCAGACAAAGTATTGCAGCTAAATTAATGAACGGCAGCAGCATTAGCCGCCAGTTAAATTTGATCTTCATCTTATCACCTCGTATCACTTAAGCCGGCCAGCCAGCCGAGTATTTCCTCAACAACACTTAAGTTAATCTCATAATAAATATATTTCCCAACCTTTTCATCATCAATCAAACCAGCAGTTTTTAAGATCGTTAAATGATGCGAAATTGTTGCGTTGCTCACATTGAAATGAGAAGCAATGTCCCCAGCACTCATTTTATGCTGCTTCAGCATTTCCAAGATCTCGCGGCGGGTAGGATCGGATAATGCTTTAAATGTTTCCTGAAAACTCAAGCCCTCACCTCCATGTCATCTTCAGTATAGAGAAGAGCTGCGTCACTGTCAATAACATTTAGATAATTATCTAAATGAATGACTAAACTGTCATCAATTAGAAAAAACAGGTTCCTTGCGGAAACCTGTCAATATTGTTATTCATCCATAGCGGCAAAGAAGGCATCAGAGATTCCTTGAATCAATTCATTCGCTGTCATTGCATAAAACGCTGTGTGCTGACTTTGCAGATCAGCGGCAAGTCCATGCAGATAAACACCTAAAGAAGCGGCATCAAACGCCTGTTTCTGCTGAGCCATCAAAGCGGTAATCATGCCGCAGAGCACATCGCCGCTGCCGCCCTTTGCCAACCCCTCATTTCCCGTCGTATTGATTCTCAGCCGACCCTTCTCTAAAATCAAGGTACGCATACCCTTTAAGACCAATGTCACCGGATACTCGTTCACAAAATCAAAGGCATAGCGCAAAACATCACTTTGCAGAGCATTCTTATCGACAGCGCAAAGCCGCTGCATCTCTCCCATATGCGGTGTCAGTATCGTCGCACTGCGGCGCTTCTTCAAAAGCGGCAGCCGGCGGCTTAACGCCCATAAACCATCCGCATCAATGATCAGCGGTTTATCAATCAGCAAAAGCCGTTCCAGTATACGCTCCACATCCTCACTGCGCCCCGCTCCGCAGCCAAAGGCAATCACATCAACGTTCTGTGCCGCCTTAAACAGTTCATCACAAAATTCATTATCAAAATGCCCCTGCTTATCAGAAACAGCAATACTCATGGCCTGCGGCAGCGATGAAGTCAGCGCATTCATAATACAAGCCGGCGCCGCATAAGTCGTCAATCCGCAGCCGCTGTAAAGACATGCCTTTACACACATCTGCAAAGCCCCGCTCATCCCTTTGGAACCGCCGATTATCAGCGCTGTACCGCATGTATACTTGTTCGCATTGCGCGCTCTTGGCGGCAAGAGACGGTGCGCAAGCTCCTGATCCAATAATTCAAAGCCGCTTTTCAGCCTTTCCATCACCACATTCGGCACACCGATATCCGCAATCACAATATCCCCGCAGTACAGGCTGCCTGGCTCTAAATAAAGACCGAGCTTAGGATTTTGAAAAGTAACCGTCACTTTGGCCTTCACCGCCGTGCCTAAAATCTGGCCTGTATCGGCATGAATTCCGCTGGGAATATCACAGCTGATCACCGGCTTGCCGCTGGCATTCACACTTTCAATCACATCATAAAATAAACCATCAATCCCACGGTTCAGCCCCGTGCCAAACAAGCAGTCCACCAACAGCTCAGACTCATGCAGCAAAAGCCGCAGATCCTCTAAACCCGGCTGAATAAAAGAGCGGATATTCAAGGCGCGCATGATCTGATGATAGACTTGACCATCCGCCGGCATCTGATTCCCCTCGCACAGCATAACAACACTGACACTAATATTCGTAAAACGCTGCAGCTGCGTCGCTAACGCCAGCCCATCACTGCCATTATTGCCTAAACCACATAAAATACAGACACGCTTCACATGCCAGCGCAAAACTTCCTTCATCAGCGCATCGGCTGCGCGATCCATTAAAAGCAGCGTCGGAATCTGATATTCCTCTAAAGCGATCGCATCAGCTTCCCGCATTCTTTTGCCATCCATTACTTGCATCATTCATCCTCCTCTTCACTCTATGACATAAACCCATACCGCAATACGCACCAATACTATCGAGCATCACATCACTCAGCTTTGATAAACGATTCGGTGTAAATGCCTGAATCAATTCATCGATGCACGCACAGCCGGCACATAACATTAAAGTATAAATCAGCGGATGCTTTATGCGATAAGTACATACAAACTGATAGAAACAAATACCAAGCAGGGCATATTCACCAAAATGCGCAGCTTTGCGGATAAAGGAATGAAAGCTGTCAAAATCAAAAGGCAAATTAGGAATCAGCTTATAAATTACACTCAGGATTCCCTGTGATGCCTCAGAAGAAATAGTTCCTGAAATGCTGCCCGGCAGCATTGAATTCCCCCATATCAAAATAAGCACGGCAATGGTCACAATTCCCCAACAGTATCTTTTACGCATAAAACACTTCCTTTACAATAATTATACACTATTTCTTGAAACTTAAATCAGTCTGTTTTATAATGTATGCGCATTATTACGTTGCATCTTTTATAAGAGTGACAGTAAGGAGAACATCATGAAAAATAAAATGCAGACACGCAGAATGGCCTTATTAGGTATTTTTATTGGTTTTGAGCTAGTCCTTATGCTTACGCCGCTGGGTTATATTCCCATCGGTCCGCTGAAAGCGACAACCCTTCATATTCCAGTAATCTTAATCGCCGTCGCCTGCGGATGGAAAGAAGGCGCTGTTTTAGGCGCTGTTTTTGGTTTAACCAGTGTAGTGATGAATACGCTCACACCAACACCAGTCAGCTTTGTATTTACTCCCTTTTATTCATTCGGTGAATTACATGGCAATTTCAATTCATTGCTTGTAGCCCTTGTGCCAAGAATTTTGATTGGCGTCAGCTCTGGCTTAGTCATGCTTGGCTTAAAAAAGCTGAAGATCAATGAAAACATTGCGGTAGCTGCCGCCGCCATCATCGGTTCATTATGCAATACGGTTTTAGTTCTGGCAGGTATCTATATTTTCTTCGGTCCGGCTTACGCGGCGGTAAAAGGCATAGCCTATGACGCGCTGATGGGAGTGATCTGGGGCACCATTACAACCAATGGCATCCTGGAAGCAATCTTGGCACTGATACTTGTATCTGCGATATATAAAGCGATTAAACCGCTTTTGAAAGGAGTATCTCATGCGTAAATGTGTAGTTGTCGGCATCAGCGGCTGTGTGGCAGCTTTTAAAGCTGTTCAGCTGGTCAGTGATTTAGTAAAGTCCGATCTTGATGTCGAGGTAATCATGACTAAAAATGCCTGTGAGTTTATTCAGCCGCTGGCCTTTGAAGCGCTGACGAATCATACCGTTATGGTGGATACTTTTGATCATCGTTTTGAAAAATCAACTCAGCATATCAGCATCGCGAAAAAAGCTGACTGCTTCATCATCGCACCGGCTACCGCCAATGTAATTGCGAAAATTGTTCATGGTCAGGCAGACGATATGCTGACGACAACCTTTCTCGCCTGCCAGTGTCCGAAACTGATTGCACCAGCAATGAATACCGCTATGTTTCAAAATCCCATCACCCAGGATAATCTGAAGCTGGCGAAGCACTATGGCATTCAGATCATTGAGCCGATCAGCGGCCATCTGGCATGCGGTGATGCGGGCATGGGTAAGCTGGCAGATCTTGAGACATTAAAGGCTGCCATTGATCAATGTTTGCATAGCAGTGATGAATTAGCTGGTAAAAAAGTAATCATCACCGCCGGCGCTACAATGGAAGCCATCGATCCGGTACGCTTTATCACGAATCATTCCTCAGGCAAGATGGGCTGCGCGCTGGCTCGTCAGGCACAGCGCATGGGTGCTGATGTGACGTTGATACACGCATCGATGAGTGTTCAGCCGCCGCAGTTCATCAAAACGATTCACACGCCCAACGCCGCCGCCATGGCAGAAGCAATCAAGGCACAATTTGATGAAGCGGATATTGTAATCAAGGCCGCGGCAGTCAGTGATTACCGCTGTGCACAGCCTGCGCAGCAAAAAATAAAAAAGGCCAGTGAAACACTGACACTGCAATTGGTAAAAAACGAAGACATTCTAGCTTGGTGCGGCGCTCATAAGACACATCAGTTATTGATTGGCTTTGCCATGGAAACAGAAAATGTACTGGCGAATGCACGAAAAAAACGCGCCCTAAAGAACTGCGATTTACTGGTAGCCAATTCCATCAGTGAAAGCGGCGCCGGTTTTCAAGGCGATACCAACCGCATTACCATTCTCTCTGAAACAGAGGAGAAAACCTATGATTTGATGAGCAAAGATGACTGCGCAGCAGTTATATTAAAAACCGCGGCAGCCCATTTAAAGGAGAAATAAATCATGTTAATGACAGTAGACATCGGCAATACTAATATGACCATCGCCTTTTTTGATGAGGATACCATCAAGGCAACATTCCGTCTGACAACGAAAACCATTCGTACCAGTGATGAATATGGCAGCAATCTGATTAATTTCATGCATGCCTTTGATATTCACGCCAATACGATTGAAGACGTAATCATTTCCTCAGTAGTCCCTAAGGTGATGCATGCCTTTACCAACAGTATCCGCAAATACATCCATAAAGAACCGATCATCATTGGTCCTGGTTTAAAAACCGGCATTTCCGTCCGCACTGACGATCCCCGCTCAGTGGGAGCTGACCGCATTGTCGATCTGGCAGGCTGTATGGCAACCTATGGCGGCAACGCGCTGGTCATCGATTTCGGCACCGCCACAACCTATGACTATGTCAGCAAAGATGGTATCTTCCAATATGGCATTACCACCCCCGGCATAGAAATCAGTGCCAAAGCCCTATGGACACAGGCCGCCAAGCTGCCGGAAATTGAAATTAAGAAGCCGGATACAATTCTTGCGAAAAATACCATCACATCGATGCAGGCAGGCTTAGTTTACGGCTACATCGGCCAATGCGAGTACATCATCACACAGTTTAAGAAGGAGCTTGGCATCAGCGATATGAAAGTGATTGCGACCGGCGGTTTAGGCCGCATCATCTGCAGCAACACAGCTATGATTGATACCTATGATCCTGATTTGACATTCAAAGGTCTGAAAACGATCTACGACCGCAATCATTAAAACAAGGCAGAATTTTCCGCCTTGTTTTTTTTACACTATTTCTTCAAACATTTCTCTGCCCTGGAAACATATCGGACATTTATAATCCTCTGGCAATTCATCCATCTCCGCCACATATCCGCAGATCATACATTTAAAACGGCGTGTTACTGATTGAGGCTTTGGTTCAGCTTCAGGCTTTGAGGTTTTGATTTCTTCAAACATCTCTCTGCCCTGAAAGCAAATTGGACACTTATAATCCTCAGGCAGCTCATCCATCTCCGCCACATATCCGCAGATCATACATTTAAAACGGCGTGTCGCTGGTTTTGATGCCGGTTCAGCTTTTGGCAGTATATCCGTTACCTTAGGATGCGCACCATTTAATATCGCACTGCGGTCCACATATTCAGTATGCAGGAACCTTTCTGCTTTTTCGCTTAAAGGCTTCGAATAGAATTCTTTATAAACCGCTTGAATCTGCGGGTTTTCATGTGAAAAACGAATCGTGCTGTCCGCATCCTTTTGATACAGTGAATCAATACGTGCCTGACGGATTTCATCATTCATCGGTACTGCACTCTTAGGCTGACCGCCGCCGCCAATACAGCCGCCGCGGCATGTCATAACTTCCACAAAATCATAATTAACTGCCTTAGCTTTTATCTTTTCCATCAGCTGACGAGCATTCTCCGTTCCATGAACGACCGCTGCCCTGACCGGTATCCCATTAATTTCAAGTTCGGCTTCACGAATTCCATCCATGCCGCGAACCGGTGTCAGCTTCACAAGATCCGCCTTAGGATTCTCATCGGTAAGCATCCAATAGGCTGTCCGGATTGCCGCTTCCATAACCCCGCCGGTGTTGCCGAAGATAATACCAGCTCCCGATGCCGGTCCCATAAACGAATCATATTCACTTGGTTTCAGTGCGTTCAGATCAATGCCCTCCGCCTTCAGCCAGCGGGCTAACTCACGGGTAGTAATGACCGCATCCATATCACGCAGATTTACATCATCCAGCTCAGCAGCGGCTGCATTCATCTCCGGCCGGCCGATTTCAAATTTTTTAGCGGTGCATGGTGTCAGCGCCACATTAAAAATACGATCAGCGGCAAGCTTCTGCTTCTGCGCGAAATAAGTTTTAATTGTTGGCCCCTGCATGCCGATTGGACTTTTTGCGCTCGATAAATGATCGCGCATTTCTGGATAGAAGGTTTCCACAAACTTAACCCACGCCGGGCAGCAGCTCGTAAACTGCGGCAAAGTACCATGCGTGCTGATTCGCTTCACAAGTTCAGCTGCTTCTTCCATAATTGTCAGATCAGCTGAAAAATTTGTATCCAAAACATAATGAAAGCCCAAGCTGCGCAAAGCCGCAACCATTAAGCCCTCCACGAATGTTCCGGCTGGCATGCCAAACTCCTCACCTAAGGCAACTCTTACTGAAGGTGATGTTGAAACAACGATCCGCATAGACGGATCCTGCATTGCCTGTTTAATCTTATAAGTGTCATCCACCTCACTGATTGAGTTAACCGGACAGACATTCGCACACTGACCGCAATGGATGCATACCGCTGTATCATTAGTAGCCGCTAAATCATACATTCGGCCAACTGCGATCTCCTCTTCGCATACTTTACGGCACTGGCCGCATTTAATACATAATTCTTCATTTCGCACAATGGCTGGATTATCCTTTTCTATCGGTATCCGAATTGCGGAAAATTCATGTTTACTTATCATAATTTGTACCCTTTCTTTATAATGTAATAATTATAGTTTTCCAATCCTTTCCAGGTCAACGTTCTTGCCCTAAAAGATGCGCCAATCCTAAATAACTGTGCTATACTAAAAGCAGAAAGAGAGGACCGCATATGAAAAAATTATTCAGCTGTGCCGATGCATATATCAAGACGATGACCATTACCGAAATGGGACAGTTAAAATTATGTCTTGGCTCAATCGGTGTCTTGATTGGTTTAAGTGTTAAAAAGGAGCATCGCAAGACTGTCGCTGTCGGTGCCGCAACCTTAATGGCTGCAACCTATTTGCCGCTGATGAGCCGCTTTGTGAAAGACATGTCTAAAATGGTTAAAAGTAATTAAGTATCGCAAAGTCCTATAATTAAAAGCTGAAGTCACAAGACCTCAGCTTTGTTTTTATATACTATTAATAAATTCAAACTTCTCAAATGTCTGCATTTCAGCAATAACCAGCAAATGATCTTCAGCAGCAATGACATATTCCGCGGAAGGTGAAATACTCAAACGAGACTCATTGCTTTTGCGGATACCCAAAACATTGATACCAAATTTACGGCGGGCATCAAGTTCAATCAGCGATTTGCCGACCCAGCTTCTAGGCGCGTTCATTTCAACAACTGAATAAGTATCATCGATATCGATCATATCCACAATATTTTGACTCAGCAGACTCTTGGCAACCCGCTCACCCATTTCCTTCTCCGGACGAATGACCTTATCCGCGCCAATTGCCTTCAGAATCTCCATATAGCGTTTATTCTTTGCTTTCGCAACAATATATGGCACCTTTAACTCATGAAGATTCATGATTGCCATGATGCTTTCTTCAAGATGCGACCCTACCGCTACGACAGCAACATCACAATCACCGATACCGGCAGCTCTCAGCGTTTCTAAATCAGTAATATCTCCCTGATTAGCGCTTGTACAGATATCCGCCATGCGGTCAACGCATTTAATATCCAAATCAACCGCGATAACCTCACAGTTATATTCACTTAAGGTTTTAGCTACCGTTGAACCAAAGATACCTAATCCCAATACTGCAAATGTACGATTATTTAGCTTTTTCATTTAGATCTCCTAACCGACGATTACATGACCAGATGGATAACTCAGCGTCTTCTGGGCACTGCCTTTTCCTCTGATAATCGAAATGATCAGTGTGATAACACCGATACGACCAATATACATCAATAAAATAATAACCACTTTTCCCACAACCGTCAAGGTCGGCGTTACATTGGCACTGAGCCCAACGGTTGCCATCGCTGATACTGCCTCAAAGAACAAATGTAGGAATGTTGCCTTTTCACTCAAGGTCAGGATAAACAAACCAATCACCAGCGAGAATAGATTGATAAATAAAATCATCGCGGAACGAATCACAACACTTTGGGTAATTGAACGCTTAAACGCAACAACTTCATCACGATTTTTCAGCTGATTTAAAACCAGCAGCGCCAATACCGCAATCGTTGTCGTTTTAACACCGCCTGCCGTACCGCCCGGCGAACCGCCGATGAACATACAAATAATCATCAAGAACTTAGTGCTTTGATGCAAAGACGCGATATCCAAGGATGCAAAGCCTGCCGTACGCAGTGTCACCGACTGAAACAAAGCCGCAAACAGCTTGCCTGGCAGTGATAAAGCACCTAATGTAGCCGGATTATTGTATTCCACGCAAAAGATAAGCACTGCCGGTACAACAATCAAAAATGATGTCATAAGCAAGACAAGCTTCGTATGTAAAGATAAGTATTTCCAAAACCGTGACGGCGTAAACTTGCCTTTGCGCATATCTCTGAAACGATCACGCAAATCAAACCAGACAGCAAAGCCTAGACCGCCTAAAACAATCAGCAGCATCACTACGATATTCACCAATGGATCATCGACATACGGCATCAGCGAAGTAGCGCTCATGGTATCAAAACCAGCGTTACAGAATGCCGAAATGGAAATAAAAATCGAGTTGAATATCCCTCTGACAATTCCATATTCAGGCGCATATTGCGGAATGAAGCGAATGGCCAGCAAAATGGCGCCGCAGCCTTCAAAGATTAACGTATACCGAAGAATACTGCGAATAAAATTGTGCATATCAGATAAAGAGTCCTGATTCAGCATCTCCTTCATCATCAGCCTGTCATTTAATGACAGACGGCTTTTTAAATGGATAATAAAGATAGCGACAATTGTCATCAAACCTAAACCACCGATTTGTATCATCAGCAGGATGACAAGCTGTCCAAACATCGTAAACTGATCAGCGGTTACCTTAGTCACCAATCCGGTCACACACGTTGCACTGGTTGCGGTAAATAAGGCATCCAATGGATTCAGCCATGTCCAGCCGCGATTACTGATTGGCAATGTCAGCAAAAATGCGCCCATCAAAATAACTACCACAAAGCTTAAGGCTATTTTACGTGAAATTCGCATTTTTGATAACTTTTCTTGTATAAAGTTCATACACATCCCCTTCTAGGCATTACTCAATGCTACTACAAGTACCCTCTATTCTACACAATAAAAAAATTAAATCAATATAAATTTAGCTTTTCACAAAGTAAAAATCCGGTTATGAGCCGGATTTCCAATTTTAGTAATTTTCTACGTCCAATGCGAAATAAGATTTTGGATGATTACATACCGGGCAAACTTCAGGTGCTTCACTGCCTACATGCAGATGACCGCAGTTCAGACATTCCCAAACAACTACACAATCTTTAGCGAATACTACATTACCTTCAATATTAGCTAACAGTTTACGATATCTTTCTTCATGATGTTTTTCAATCTTCGCAACTCCTTCCATCATTTCAGCAATTTCAGTAAAGCCTTCTTCTCTTGCTTCTTTTGCGAAAGTAGCATACATATCAGTCCATTCATAGTTTTCACCAGCTGCCGCGTCTTTTAGATTTTCAACTGTTGAAGGCATACCGTCATGAAGCAGTTTGAACCATAATTTCGCATGTTCTCTTTCATTGTTGGCTGTTTTCATGAATAAGTCGGAAATCTGAACATAACCGTCCTTTTTAGCTTTGCTGGCATAATAAGTGTACTTATTTGTAGCCTGTGATTCACCCGCAAATGCAGTCATTAAATTTTGTTCTGTTTTAGTTCCTTTTAAATTCATATTAACCTCTTTCCAGGAATATACTTTAACGTATTTCCTTATTTTACCCTTATTGTTATTATATCCCAATTTATGTCTTCATTCAATGGATATAACTATAAAAAATGTGGGTAAAGCTAAGAATGCTAATTTAGCTTTTAATTCAGATTTATGATTTTAAATTGAATTTTTTGTCATTTTTTTCTCATTTTATCAATAAAACATAAAATTTATTTAATTTTTTGTTTACTTTTTTGATATGATGCCGTATATTCTAACTATTGGAGGACAAGCAAACTTATGAATGATAAACATCCTTTTGATGATTTTGGAATTAATCTTTTCAGTGAGTCGGTCATGAAGGAAAGACTTCCATATCCGGTTTATACTAAATGGAAAACAGCGATCCGCAAGGAAGACGCTTTAGATCGTAATACAGCCGATGCCATTGCGCATGCTATGAAGATTTGGGCAATGGAAAAAGGGGCAACCCATTATTCACATTGGTTCCAGCCAATGAGCGGCAATACCGCCGAAAAGCATGATGCTTTTGTAGAACCCGGCGACTATCAGGCAATTTCCCGTTTCAGCGGCAAATCACTGATCAAGGGTGAAGGCGATGCTTCCAGCTTTCCAAGCGGCGGCTTACGAGCTACCTTTGAAGCCCGCGGCTATACGTATTGGGACTGTACATCACCGGCCTTTGTACGCGATAACATTCTTTGTATCCCAACTATTTTTGTTTCCTATAACGGTGAAACATTAGATAAGAAAGCACCGCTGTTGAAATCTTTAGAAGCCTTAAATAAAGAAGCGACACGCATCGTCAATGCTTTTAAGGATAAAGATATCAAGCGGGTAACCGCCATGGTCGGTTTGGAACAGGAATATTTCTTAATTGATAAAAAGCTGTATCAGCAGCGCAGTGATTTAATTAATACCGGCCGTACATTGTTTGGCAATGTGCCGCCGATTGGTCAGGATCTTGCTGAACATTATTTCGGATCGATTCCTAACCGTGTAAAAGCATTTATGAAGGAAGTTAACGTGGAATTATGGAAATTGGGCATCTATGCCAAAACCGAACATAATGAAGCGGCTCCCTGCCAGTTTGAGATTGCACCGCTGTTTGCTGATGCTAATATCGCAGTGGATCAGAATCAGCTGATCATGGATGTATTGAAAAAGGTAGCGGATCTGCATGATCTGGCTTGTATTTTTCATGAAAAACCATTTAAAGGCGTTAACGGCAGCGGTAAACACAACAACTGGTCATTGGTTACCGATGACGGTCAAAATCTTTTGGAACCAGGTGATAAACCGCATGAAAATATTCGCTTTCTGCGTTTTGTCTGCGCGGTTATCAAAGCCGTTGACACATATCCTGAATTATTGAGAATGGCCAGTTCAGATATTAATAATGATCTGCGTTTGGGAGCCAATGAAGCACCACCGGCTATCATCAGCATCTGTATGGGACAGGAACTCGAACAAATCCTTTTCCAGCTTGAGAAGAGCTTAAAAATCGAGCATAATGTTGAAACAACACCTTTCTCAATCAGCAACCTTTCCTATGTACCGAAAGATACTAGTGACCGCAACCGTACTTCACCTTTTGCTTTCACTGGTAATAAATTTGAATTCCGTATGGTTGGTTCATCACTTTCCGCTGCTACTACAAACATTGTATTGAATACCATTGTCGCGGATAGTCTCAGTGAATTTGCCAATGAACTTGAACCGCTGAAATATATTCAGGATGTACGCGATAAGGCATTAGAAATCTGCCAGCGTGTTATTCGTGAGCATAAACGTATTCTATTCAGCGGTGACGGTTATTCAAAAGAATGGATCAAAGAAGCTGAAGGACGCGGATTGCCGAATATCCCTGCATATATCTATTCTATTGAATCATTGATCAGCGATAAAGCAATCGGTTTGTTTGAACGCAATAAAGTGCTATCTGAGGTTGAACTGAAAGCCCGTGCAGACATTCTCTATGAACAGTATTATAAGAAGGTTCTGATTGAATCAAATACACTGATGGCAATGACTAAGAAAACCTTATTGCCGGCATTAATTAAGGAAATCAAATTCTATTCTGATGCATACGCGTCTTTGAATATTAAAAATGCTTTCTATGAAACTAAAATCAATACGCTCTTAGAAATCCTCGATAATGTTCAGAAACGCTATGATGAATTAAATAACCTGCTTACAGCCGTCAGCAAAAGCGCGACGAATCGTGAAAAAGGTTATTATGCATTTGAAACAATCGTATCAGCGCGTCACAGCTTGCGTAAAGCCGTAGATCGCATTGAGAGTGAGATTTCTAAAGAAAACTTCCCAGTACCAAGCTACGAAGAAATGTTTATTTCAATATTGTAAAAGTATAGTAAATGAAAATGCACTAAATCGTTCAGCGAAATAGTGCATTTTTTTATTACGCTACTTAACAAACAAGCTTTCATTAGACATAATTGCAAGTTTTATATCCATATATTTGATAAGCATATCCTTGTCATTATTTCTTACCTTAAGCATATTAATAATAATATCTACATAGAATAATAACGTAGATGTATCCGTGCTATATTGTAATTCTTCAAACACCCGAATCGCTATTCCTAATAGTTGTTTATTTGGGATTGCATCTCTTGCATAAACTAGTGAAGATATAAGTTTGAATTTCTGATTATGAATAGAATTTTCCATTATTTTTTTATCCACGGCTATGATTTTTTCAGCCATTTGATAATTACCAAGTCGGTACTGACACCATAGATAATACAAAACTGCCAATGGATTGTGTGGTGTGACCGCCATTTCTGGTTCTAAATTTTCCAAGCTTTCGGCATATCTGCCTGCTCGTAATAAAACCCAGCTTAGATTTCTGACAGCAACACGTTTATTGTTTTCACCCGCATCAAGATATTTCATGGCTTTCAATATCGATCTATAAATTTCTACCGCTTCATTAGTTAAGTTAATCGTGGCATAAGCACCGGCTAATTCTATATCGCTATTGATTGCACGATTGTAAGAACTGTACTTCACAAATATGGTTTTGGCATATTTAAGATTGCCAATTGACAAGGTAAGCCGATTAACATGTTTATAGACCATACTTAAATGTAGTGCAATCATCGCCAACCGTTTATCATCGTGAAGCAAATTATTTGCTTCTAATAAATAAGAAATAGCTTTTTCAAAGTCATCTTTTAAAAAATAATATACACCTTTATACTGAAGATACGCCTGTCTAGCATAAGCATCACTTAAATCAATTTTAAGCTTTGCATCTTTTTTTTCTGCTGAAGCAAAGTCTTTCTTGAGAACACAAATCATATATTCAAGCAGAATAATCTTCTCAAACGCTAAATGGTTCTCGTATGTTTTCCGCTTTGAATTAATACGTTCTTCAAACTCATCAAGTACCTTTTGATTGTGAAACTGTGCTTCTAAAAATTCATCAAGCAATGAATTAATTTCATTTTCAATCTCTTTACAGTTATCTATCAATATGCCCAGAACACTTTCTATCTTTTCAATCATTTCAATACTGGGCTTTTCCTCACCTCGCTCAAACTTACCGAGACGATTATGGCTGACATCAATCATTTCACCCAATTTGCGTAATGACAAGCCCTTCTCTTCCCTGATTAAACGTAAATATTTACCGATTTTTTCCATAATTTAACAAACAATGATTTCACATACTGATTACAAATCAGTATGTTCATCCTCTCGTGGCTTTATTTGATAACACTCATGCTTACAATTAATGCCATTAGGACCACACTCATCATTATGAACATGCTTACAACTGCCAAATCCACACAGTGATAAGCTTAATGCAATCGAGAGTATCATTAAATAAATGTTTTTCATTGTCTTTCCCCCTTCTAAGCATAGTATAGCTTAATAATCACATATCGTCTATCTATTCCACATTAGCCGCAATTCCCGTTTTTTTGATAATTACGCTTACAGCATGAATTTTTAAACATTGTGAACTAATTACCAGTACAACTCCTAAACCAACTATCAGGCCATAAGGAAAACCTACCCATAGTGTTATACCTTCAAAAAGAAAGAGAGTCGCGGCATAAGACACACCTAAACTAATCAATATTGCCATAACATAAGATGGATACAGGCACCGATTGATTTCATTTCTAAGCATCGCTTTTAACTGTACACTGTTCATACCTAAAGCACGATATATTCGATAATGCTGCTTACGATTTTCAATCTGAAGCATCAAGGTACTGATGAAAGAAATGAAAGTGGTTATCAGGATTGCCCCTAAAATCAGGATTGAGAAATAAGACAAAGCGTTAGCTTGTATTTTACTTTCTTCATATGATTTTACTTTGTTCAAGAGATTATATTGAAAACTCGTGGCATCCAAGACTTCACGCAATTCTTTCTCTAGTTGATAACTGTCCTTTGCATCGAACTTCATAGTAACATTTTTAGCCATATTTAATCGATCATCTGCCGCTAGAATTGCATTTGCAGCTTTAATTGTCTGACTTGACACAATAATCGACATTGGATTATCCATAGCTGTATCGACAATACTTTCCTTTATCTGAAGGTAAATAATCTTCGCATTAGAGCCATCATAAGTAAGCGGTAATTGATTATTTGATCGGTAAATATTAAACAGGTCATCACTATTTACTAATAAGACTGCCTCATTCAATCCTAAATGATCAGCATTGAGTATTGCCATATGATTTACATCATAACTTTTCATATTCACTAAAATATCTTGATGTCCTATGGGAAAGAACTGATTTCCAGCCTCAATTTCATAGCTTCCCTGTTCAGGTGCTAAGGCAATCAAATCGTTAATCGTATCAAGAAAATCATCATAAGCTATAACAGCTTCATCTGATAGTGAAAATACCTGAAGTAGAATACTGCCATCAATGCTCTCTAGTTTCCTATATTGAAAGTCCATGATTGAATTTAATGCGAATTGTGATACAAATAGTAATACTAATGAAATACACAGACTAAATTGTATGCCAAAAATTTTCAGCTTCTCATTCTGATAATAAATACTGGATAACATTTTCACCGCATTAGTTTTATTATCATATTTTTGATATGGTTTAACCAGTTTAGTTTTCTTGCTTCTGACAAATTGTCTGGCTGTCCAAAATAGCGGTAACATGATTGCGATAACGGTTAGTATTAACAATGCTGGCTTTAAAATTGGCTTCACCGCAATACTTCCAGCCATATAGCCAAATAAATTTTGACCGCTAAACATAAAAATTAAGCTTAAGATAAGGTATGAGGCTAATATTCCAATCAAACAGCCAAACAGCCCCAAACCAAACGCTTCCCCGATTGCAAGTCGTGTCAGTTGTTTTTGATTTAAGCCTAAAGCGTGATAAATCTGATAATTCTTTCGATGTTCATTGAAACAAAGCAGATACATATTTTTAACCCAGAAAAACATTGTTACTACAATACATCCAAAGATACATTGAATAGCTAGATTGAAAATTCCTCTGCCGCTTCCATGCATCTTGTATTGATTAGGTGTACTGATTTTAATTTGTACACCACTCAGCTGTTGTAGTGCTGCCTGTGTTTCCACTACATTTGCCGACGAATTATCTTTTAATTTTAAGTAGTTGTAGATTGGCCCATTAAACTGCCCTTGCATATAATAAGTCTTATCATAGCCATAAGGATAGGCTCGGCCATCATCAATAATTCCTGTCACTGTGTATAACTTGCCATCAAGATTTATTTGTTGGTTCACTTCTACATTGCCATATACCCGATAATCATGATAAGCGATTGCGATTTCATCATCATTTGTCGGATAAGTACCTTCAATCAAATGCAGCGGCAGTAAATCATTAAACGCTGATACATGAACAATTTGTGTTTCATTCTCACACTTTTCAATGCTGACCTGAACACTTGAATCAACTGAACTATCGGAGGATAAGGTATCAGTGGTTTGTTCGGCAGATAAATCGAAACGGCCAAACTCATAATAAAAACGTTCCTGTTGAAACCATTTCAACGTATCATTAAAACAGCCGATGCTGATTATTACTAAAACCGCAAAGATAATACTTAAAATAAACATCACATAGCGTTTTCGATAAAACTTCAGATTTTGGCGAAGTAGATATATAGTAGTTTTCATAATATAGCTCTGCGTTGGTCATTGATTATATAACCATCTTTGATTGTAATTATTCGGCTTGCCTTTTCTGCAACACTCATGTCATGAGTAATCAAAATAATAGTGAGCTTCCTCGATTGATTTAATTGCAGAAGTAATTCAATCAAATCATGAGCTGTTTGCTGATCTAAATTACCTGTTGGTTCATCAGCTAAAAGTAATTCACATTCATTATATAACGCCCTAGCTACAGCAATCCGCTGCTGTTCTCCGCCTGACATTTGTGATGGTAATGAATTAAGCTTATCTTTAATGCCTAATGCTGAAGCTATCTGCTGAATTTTTTTATCATCAATGAATCTTCCAGCTAATCGGCAAGGTAATGAGATATTATCCCACCCATTCAGCATCGGAAGCAGATTAAAGAATTGATAGATAATACCAATTTTGTTTAATCGATAAGCAGCTCTCGCATCTTCATCAAGCGTTGTTAAATCCACACCATCAAAGAAAATATGACCTTTATCTGCATTATCCAATCCAGCAACCATATTGAAAAGTGTTGTTTTACCACTGCCGCTGTGTCCTACTATTGCAACAAATTCACCTTTTTCTACCTGCATTGATAGATTGTTTAACGCTAATGTTGCCACAGTTTCATTTGCATAAGTTTTAGATACTTCGCTTACTGTTAAGTACATCATGCCTTTACCCTCCCATACGCTTATCATTCATTTATTTATGATTGCTTTATAACAAAATCACTTGGTGTAATAAGCCAAGTGATTTTAGAAAACTTCAATTGATTCATCTCTTATTTCATTGAAGTAATTGTGATTATCGCATAATACCCGGCGTTTTCACCGTGTAATACTGAGTTACAAGTGCGTGATCAATATTACCAAAAATGTTATGATCATAAACTGTTACTGTAAAATATACTTCATAATCATAAGCGTCTATATTATATAAGCAGCTACAGTCTGAAGGCCCTGAACTAACTAATTCAGCAGATTCAATGACACCAGTTTTATCATTAATCAGCAAAATTGCCGTTAATGTAAACTTATATGAACCAGATCCTATTGTTCCTAGACTCTTCCGATATACAAATGTACCATTTGTGGCTCTTGTTTCCAAAGTGCTATGTTCATTTGCTTCTAATGGTAATAATTCAACTGTCTCTTCAGCATTAATTTGCATAGGCGCAGCGAACATTCCGAAGAGTATTCCGGAAAGTAAGATGGAGGTAATTTTATTTAATGTTTTCATAATTTCATCCCTTTCCATCAATGTTGCAACTTTGATAATTCAATAATACATAATATATAATATACTGTCAATGTGCAGCGTTACGGAACAATTTAAAGGAAATCCATACTATATATTTCTCTTATTATTTTTTTAGAGCAATATATCTACAATTTAATTTATTAAAACATAATACTATTAGCAAATAGCATCTATACGCAAAAAATCGTTACGGAACAAACACGATTTTTCAAATTAAATTTGTTGAAAAAAATCTCACACTAGTAAGCTTGTCAATAAATATTTAATTATCATCATACATTTCAATATATTTCGTTTACATCTCAAATCATTTTTAACACTATTAGCTTAACCCATTTAAAGCTAGTTGGTAATAAGGTAGAGATAGTGATGGATAAACATCTTACTTTTGTGAAGTATACGATGATGAAAATGCATACTCAGAGATTTCATTACTTGTGAAGAGATATGTCAAAAGAAAAGAATTTCATTATATGGACAAAATATCGTGCTTTATCAATCATGGCTTCAGTGTTTTCTAACAGAAATTATTAATTATAACTTATAGGCTCTTTATGATATTTTCCGAACAGATAAGGGTATTATCAGACAGATTGAAATCAAAGAAATCTCTGAGAAATATGCGATTGACAGATGTTCCCTTTACTTACACATTTTTCGTGATGAGCTTGAATATTTTGCGGAATTATTAGAATCTATTCGATTGATACAGAGGAAACTAGGTGTTGTCTATAATGAATTTAAGTCAAATATATTGTTTTTATTATTCACAGCATACCATTTTAACGTTATGATTTCATACCATAAAAAATAAAAGCCTGAAACCGATGATGATTTCAGGCATGATATTTAATCTTCTTTAGGCAGAATCAGATTCAGTACGACACCGACAAAGGCGGATAATGCTGTACCTGATAAAGTAATCAGTTTACCCATTGGCAATACCGCGCCGCCTAAGCCGATTACCAGCATTGCTGATGCGATGATCAGATTGCGCTGTTTGTCAAAGTTTACTTGATTGTCAATTAAAACCCTCAGACCGTTGCTGGCGATGACACCGTAAAGCAGGATGCTCATACCGCCCAGCACTGGGTTAGGAATTGTTTCAATCAGTGCAGATACAATGTTGATGCATGACAGACAGATAGCGATAATTGCCGCGCCGCTCGTTACATATACAGAAGCAACCTTAGTCATGCCGATAACCCCAGTATTTTCACCATAAGTCGTATTTGCCGGGCCGCCCAGAAAAGCTGAAACCGCAGTTGCGATACCATCACCCATCAAGGTGCGGTCAAGTCCCGGATCTTTTAAGAAGTTGCGTCCGCAGACCTTGCCCAGTACCGTATGATCCCCGATATGCTCAGAAATCGTTACGATAGCTACCGGCAGCAAAGCAAATGTTTCCGGGCCGAAATAAAGCTGATAGGTATCAAAATTACCCACTTTAAACGGCAGGATAAACTGCGGCAGAGAGAAAATCTTACCGCTTGCCAATACGTCATTCACCGGTTGAAAATCAACGATACCCACCGCTAAAGCAATCAGATAACCGCAGATGATACCGACCAGGAAAGGTATGATTTTAAAGAAGCCCTTTGCTTTAGTAGATACCAAAGCAGTGATGATAAAGGTTGCTACTGCCACTAGCATGCCGCGCCAGTCACCGCCTTCTACAAACTGAGCATTGCCAACCGCATTAGCCGCTAAGCCTAAACCGATTACCGCGATCATCGGACCGATTACAATCGGCGGCAGCAGCTTGTCAATCCAATCCTTACCGATAACCTTAACGATAAAGGCCACCGCTACATAAATCAGACCCACTAAGATCAAGCCTGTCTGAGCCGCGCTGACATCACCGCCCATCGCTTCCTTGGCAATCAAGACCGCTGAGATATAAGCAAATGATGAACCAAGATATACCGGTACTTTTCCTTTTGTGCAAAGGACATAAATCAGTGTACCAATACCAGATGCAAACAATGCGACCGATACTGGAAAACCAGTGATGATTGGAACTAATACCGTTGCCCCAAACATAGCAAAGACGTGCTGAAAGCTAAGCAGCGCCCATTGTGCCGGCTTTGGCTTTTCATTCACGTCAATTAACAGATTATTCTTTTCTTCTACCATGATTTTTCCTCCTATCAAAAGCATAGAACCTTTGGCAAAAAAATCACGATTTTTGCCTTTGAAACCTCTCTGGATTTCATTAAAGACCTATGTTCTTTGATAGTTTAGCATAAATCACATACAATTACCACAATTAATGATTAAAAAGTTTGCTGACCTCATTAATAACCATGGTACTGGCTGATAAACCAAACACGATCAGCCATTCTTTTAAAGCCAGCGGCATCGTCTTCAGCAAGAGATTCATCGGCGGGAAGTGACAGACAAATACCTGTAATGCCAAACCGACAACGATTGTCAGAATCAGCCATTTATTCTTAAACAAGCCGATGCTGAACATTGATACCTTGTCATTGCGGCAGTTCATCGCATGAAACAGCTGTGACATTGACAGCACCATGAACGCCATAGTCTGTGCCATTACCGTACTGTGCGCAAGACCGTATTTAAATGCAACTAATGAAATCGTGCCGATATATAAGCCATTGCATACGACAAAGGCATAACCGCCATGGGCAAACAGACTTTCCTTTGGATCACGGGGTTTTTGTTCCATAACATGACGATCATCCGGTTCTACACCCAAAGCCAAAGCCGGAAAGGCATCCGTTACCAAATTTACCCACAGTATTTGAATGGCACACAAGGCAGGTACGCCATGCGGCAATAACAGTACGGCCAGAAACAAAGTCATGATTTCACCTAAATTGCAGGATAGCAGATAATAAACTGCCTTTTGAATTTTCAAGTAAATATTGCGGCCTGCCTCCACAGCCGTGACAATCGTCTTAAAGTTATCATCAGTCAATAAAATATCACTGGCGCTCTTGCATACATCACTGCCATTCTCACCCATCGCGATACCGATATCCGCGCTTTTTAATGCCGGCGCGTCATTCACGCCATCACCAGTCATGGCTACAATACCGCCATTCTTTTTAAAGCTTTCAACAAGTCTTACCTTGTGCTCCGGCGAAACACGGGCAAAAATTCTTACCCGCTTGCATGCCTGAAGCAATTGGTCATCATTTAAAGTATCAATTTCATCACCGCTCATGACATCCTCTTCCCGGCTTACCAGCTTTAACTGATGGCCGATCGCATAGGCGGTTATTGGTGAATCACCGGTAATCATCACGACTCTGATCTGTGCCTTACGGCATGTTTCAATCGCTTCTGCTACCTCTTCACGCGGCGGGTCCATCATCCCGGCAAGCCCGACAAATGTACAATCCTTTTCAAGTGTATCCTCTCGCAGTGTATGGGCAGACTTCATCGCTAAGGCAAATACGCGCAGGGCCTTTTGCCCCATGATTTTACTGGCCTCCATGATACATTTTTTATCATAGCTGCTCATCAATACCTTTTGACCATTTACCAACAAATGAGTACATTGATTGATGATGCGGTCAACCGCGCCTTTCGTATAGACAACCTTCTCCTGGCCTATCTCATGAATCGTACTCATTTTTTTACGATTGCTGTCAAAAGGTATCTCATCAATGCGGATCTGTGAACATTCAAGTTGCTGCTTCACAATGCCATGACGCTGCGCAAATTCAACCAGCGCCTTTTCACTAGGATCACCTAACAGTGTATCACCGCGTGTCTCAACATTGTTGCACAGCGCGCAGATCGTCAGAAATTCCTTCGTTACCGGCTGGTCAAATTCACGGTCAGAGTAAGTAGATACAACATTCATCTTATTCTGTGTCAGCGTTCCTGTTTTATCTGAACAAATAACACTGACCGAGCCCAAGGTCTCCACCGCATGCAGCTTACGCACAATCGCATTCTGTGAAGACATTGTGGTAACACCCATTGCCTGAACAATGGTCACAACCGCCGGCAGCCCCTCCGGAATCGCCGCTACCGCCAAAGAAATCGCCAACAGCAGCATATCAAAAATATTCTTGCCCTGAATGACTCCCACCGCAAACATCACGGCGCAAAGCACGACTGACAACAGTCCCAGCATCTTGCCCATCTCTGCCATTCTTCGCTGCATGGGGGTCATTTCATTGTTATCCTTATTCAGCAGGGCAGCAATCTTACCTACTTCACTATCCATTCCGCAGTGTACCGCAATGCCCCGCCCTCTGCCGCTTGTAACATATGTAGACATAAATGCCATATTCCGCTGATCCGCCGGCCCCAAAGGCCCATCAGCCACAAAAAACTCATTCTTTTCTGCTGGTTCACTCTCACCAGTCAATAGACTTTCATCCAGCTTTAAGCGCGTTGTAGAAATCAATCGCAGATCACACGGTATACAGTCACCCGCTTCAAATTCAATCAGATCGCCGACCACACACTCACTGCTGTTGATTTCCGTAAGTACACCGTCACGAATGACCTTACAGGTTGGATGAATCAGCTGCTTCAACGCTGCCAATGCCTTCTCACTCTTCAGTACCTGACCTGTTCCAATCAATGCATTCATAATAATCACAAACAAAATGATGCAGGCATCCATCGCTTCACCCAATGTTACGGATAATGCCGCACCGATAATCAGGATAATTACCATCGGATCCTTAAACTGTTCCAAAAAGATTTTAATTGGACTTTCCTTTTTTTCCTCTACCAGTTCATTCGCACCATCCCGGCGCCATCGTTTTTCCGCCTCGGACTGACTTAAACCTTGATTGAGATTGGTATCCGTCAGTACCGCTATTTCCTTGATACTGTTTCGATAAGCCATATTCACGCTCCTTTACAGATACTTTATGCACTCCATACAAAAAAAAGAACGGATCAACCGTTCTGTTATGAATATTTCTTAGGATTAACAGGCACTGACAGATACTTCTTTAAAAAAGCTTCCAAATCCTTTTCAGAAAGAATCTTAATTGCCCGCTTATCTTCATACATAAAATCAAGATAAATACGCTGAATCTTCAGATCATCACCCTCAGCAATCAGCTCCACTGCCGAACCCTCTCTAGGTTTCAGCTTAATGCCATTGATCCCTGCATAAAATTCATTGATTTCACCATTGATGCTGCCAAGATGAATCCGGGTCGGTGATACCATCAAATGCAGATCCACCTGTTCCATCAGCAGCAGAAAGCTTTGAAACACTTCCTTAACCGCTACCTGTTGAGTCACACTAATCAGCAGTACATCGGGTTCATTCCCCTGCAGATACTTCACCAGCCGCATCAGCATTGTTGTTGATTTAGGCGTTTCCAGAAAAAATGAAGAATCAATATACAGCAGTCTCATAGATTAATGCTTAAAGAAATTAGGAATACCGCCGTCGTCCAGATCCTCAATACTGCGGGATGGCGCACTATTGCGTACCGGTTCCTTCTTAACAGCAGCTGAACGCAGTGTTGTAGCAGTTTTAGGATCATTAGCAGTTTCATCAAAGCCCGTGGCGATAACTGTAACAATAATTGCATCACCAAGATTTTTATTAATAGCAACACCAAAAATCGTATCAATTTCATTGCCGGCTGCTTCACGGATATAAGCCGCAGCATCATCCGCATCATAAAGCGTAATATTTTCACCGCCGGTTACATTAATAATCGCATTCTTAGCACCGGTAATCTGAGCTTCCAGCAATGGTGACTGAATAGCCTTCTCAGCAGCCGCTCTAGCCTTGTCATCACCTTCAGCCATACCGATACCAATCAGTGCTGATCCTTGGTTTTCCATAACGGAACGAACATCAGCAAAGTCCAAGTTGATCATTGCCGGTACCGCAATCAAATCGGTAATTGTCTGCACACCTTGACGCAATACATTATCCGCAGCTTCAAAAGCTTCGCCGACCGGCTTGCGGCCGATTACTTCAAGTAAGTTATTGTTTGACACGATAATCAGTGAGTCTACATATTGACGCAGTTCACTCAAGCCGGAATTTGCTGATTCAGAACGCTTGCGTCCTTCAAAAGAGAAAGGCTTAGTAACGATTCCTACGGTTAACGCGCCTTCTTCCTTCGCAATTTTCGCAAACAGCGGTGCCGCACCAGTACCTGTACCGCCGCCTAAACCGGCTGTGATAAATACCATATCGGCATCCTTCATCGCTTCCCGGATTTCAGATTCATTTTCCTGAGCCGCTTTGCGTCCTACTTCAGGATCGCCGCCGGCACCTAAACCTCTTGTCACTTCACGGCCTAAAACGATTTTATTTTCAACTGCTGATCGATTTAAAACCTGAAGATCGGTATTAGCCACATAAAACTCAACACCCTTGACACCTTCATTGACCATGCGGTTAACAGCATTGCCGCCAGCGCCGCCAATTCCAAATACTTTTATATTTGCTACCTGTTCAAACTGTAAATCACTCATAACCGTGTCCTCACTCTCTCCTATTTTTCATTCATTAATATATTTTTTAATTTTTTAGTAAAGCCATGTTCTTCACTGTCTTGATTCTGTGAACCCAAGATACCTTGTTCAACCTCTTGCTGACCTGTACAGATTCTTGTATCCTGCCGTATTTCATTTAATGTACGCCAAGCATAGAACATCCCTAAGCTTACCGTCATAGAACAGCTGCGGCCGCCAATCGTCTGCGGCACATAAACACTGGCCGGGGCATTTAATTTTGGAAACAGATGACGCAGGCCCTGAATATCCAGACCATCACCTGTAAGTATGTATTTCATTTCACCCATTGACAGAATCGGCGAGCAGGCGTCATTAACCCGTTCAATCCATGCCTGGGCATGCGGTGTAATTACCTTATTCAATTGATTTAAAGTAATCGTACACTGCTTATCATTTTCAGCCCAAATAAAAACCGGACGATTCCCATTAGGTTCATCCTGAAAGGTTGCATTTTCTTTAATCAGACGAACCGCATTTTCAGTTTTAATGTTATAATCTTCCTTCAACGCTGAAACCCATGAACCATAACCTTCATTCAAGGTTTCACAACTCAATAGTTTACCATGCGAAAATAAAGAAAGTGTCGTATTCTGACGAGATAAATTCAGTAATACAATATAATTCTCAATCGTCTGTTCAAAAATCGCTGCCTCTTCCGCAATTGCATAAGCGTCAAGACAGATATCGAGAATCTGCAGACCCGCTTTCTCTACACAGCGTGCATACGAATAAAGAATCCGTTTATTGGCATAGAACAGATCGATTTCCATTGAAAATGCATCACACACCTCATTCAGCGGCAGCTTTCTTGATGAAATTCCATTAATGACATACTTAATGCAGCCGACATTCACCAGCTCCAGATTTTCCTCTGGGCTGTACTGAATCGCTTCATTGATGCCATTTTGAACATCACTTAAACGCACCTTACCGCTTTTAACCATAACATTGACACGGCGGCTGTGACGCTTTACATCAACACATGGAATAGCCAGCAAAATTCGCTCAATCCGGTAGCCTAAAATATTTGATGCGTTGTCAACCGCTTTAATCAAAGCCGTTACAACGTTGCTTTCATTCACAATGATACTATCTTCAACACCATTAAAACGGACCTTCTCTACGCGCAGGATATTAAAACGAGTTTCATAAAACTCGCCGACAACAAGTCGAACTTCATGATCGGCAATTTCGACTGATGCATAAATTTGCTTATCCGACATATCTTAGGAAGCCCCCTAACTATTATTACTTTCATTCTATAATATAATAACATAATTCAAGTGACTTAAAAATAGGAAAAACATATTTCCACAGCTTTTTTTGATAAAAGGTCAATCAAAAAGTACAAACATATACAAAGAAGTGCAAACCCTGCGCATAGACTGCTCAGCCAGCAGGGATACCGTTTCTATTTTAATGCTTATAATTAGGATAGTACAACATATTTACAAAAATGGTATATTTTTCCTAAAAAATATAAAAACAAATTAAAAAGAGTCTTGTGACTCTTGGAGGTAAAACATAATCTTGTTTCAATCCACAAAAGCAATACGACTCTCGACAAACTACGATCACTTTTAGTTGTAGCAATGTGCCGATTTCAATCCACAAGAGTCATACGACCCTCGACGTATTAAGGATGCCGAAAGTGCCAAGCAGCACATATTTCAATCCACAAGAGTCATACGACTCTCGACGACGATAAGACTGATGACGTTATCTTTAGCGATAATTTCAATCCACAAGAGTCATACGACTCTCGACTGATTTCTTCAAGCTTTGTGGACTTATTAAGGTTATTTCAATCCACAAGAGTCATACGACTCTCGACATATAGGCGATTACTCTATTAATAAATTAAATAAATTTCAATCCACAAGAGTCATACGACTCTTGACTTACTGTTTCAATCAGTTCAAGATCATTCATCAGTATTTCAATCCACAAGAGTCATACGACTCTTGACAGCAAAATTATACATAAAAAGTAATAATTTTACCAATAAGTCTACAAAATTATCATTAAATCACATTCATACTCTTTATTTTTAGTTATAAGCCCTCTTTACTTTCACTATTATTCGTTAATTATTGGTGCGAATCCCCCATGGATTTCATGTTTGCTTCACATTCGCACTCAATCCATTTATATGGTTAATAAAATAACTCCCACATATATTTATATTATACCACATCCTAAACCTTTGAATGAATCAGATACCAAATTTTCATAAAGAAAGGGTGAATTCAGTAAATTATAACACTTATACATTCTACTAGCTGCACAGATATGAAGCCCATCAAAACAGAGAGCCATACAGCTCTATAATGACAAATATCAAAAGTTTAACCAACTACTAAAGAACTAATCATCAGAAGAAGCACCAATATGATTTTGCCTGGACTCACCAAACTTGCCCAGCAATTTGGATCATTGGAAATCATCGGCAATTTAAAATATTTCTTATAGTCGCCTTTAATCAAGAAATATAAGAAGAAACAAGGAATGGCAAGAAATAATACGACAAATAATGCATCAGGGAAATAGCCCAATGCATTATGTAAGGCATGAATGCCAATCGTCGGCCATATCGATTGATAATAAAGAACAATATGACACATTAGAATACTGCCAATAAAAGCACTGAGCATGCCAAAAGGGCCGGGATGTCCAATGGCGAATAGGAATGATACAAGTAATATCGCAAAGCGGGTACCATGCGGCTTCAGCAGGTTCAGCATGATTCCTCTAAAAACGATTTCTTCAAAAATTGGTGCCAGAACCACTGCTGTAAGGATTTCAGCCGGTAAACCATTTGTTGGTGATACGTTCTCAAAAATTACGCCAACCTCTGGAATGTACATGATAACGACTACTGTGATAAAAGAAATGATTAAGATTACCAATAATACCAGACCGGCATCCAAGCAGCATAGTGACAACAGTTCACGGCCTTTGATAGCCACCCGCTTAAAACAGCTTTTTGTATCAAAGCTGTAATTTCTGCCTAAGCGAATAAACAGATAAAGCAAAGGAATCCCTAAATCAAGATATCCCAATATTGGCTCCAGCTGTTCCGTCATGGCAGCCGGCAAAGACAACAAACTCGCTATGAATGTACGCAGGATAAGTAAAAGAAAAGATAACAGATAGCTATACACCAGACACTTAAATAAATCACTGACGGTTTCACGCAGATCATATTTATAATCATATTCCATAAAGCTTCCCCCTCACGGCTTTAATTCATTTTAACAATTTTATATGAGTGCTTCAATGTTTCTAAAATAAAACCGGAAGGCTTTAGATTCAGCATTCCGGTTTGAATTAATTATCATGCTTATCATACATTACATTTGCTAAGATCCACAATGAATTAATAAGTATCGTAACAAATATAACAGGGTGGAAAAAATAGGCGGCAAAGGAAGGCAGCTCACCATCACTGATAAATGCCCATCCAAGGAAAATCAGCATATAAAAGAAGATATTAAATTTAATATTGTCTTTACTGAACATAAAACCCTCCCCCTGCCTTTAAGCGGCTATTCGACTAACATGCCATTTGCCGCAAACGTATAATTTACACCGTCAATAACCTTGCTGCCGGTTACCATCGCACCCGTAATATCAACATAATACCAGCTGCCGTTATCATCAATCCACTTGCCAAGCTGCATGATGCCGTTCGCCGGATTCAGATAGTACCAAACTGAGCCTGAAGCTACCCAGCCTGTCTTCATCACGCCCGTATCATAATCCAGCAGATACCAGCAATTGTTTTCCAGCAGCCAGCCCTTATAGTTCGAGCCGTCCGCAAGCTGATACACATATGAACCGTTATTAACCCATGTACCCTTTGGATATTCAATCGGTGTATTTTCACTTGGCACTTCCTCGCTTGGATTAACCGGCAGTGCTGGATCGATAGGATCGGCCGGTGAATTTGGATCATTCGGGATAGGCTCATTGACAACACCGTTATCACGAACATAGACCCCCTTATCGGTAAATGTATAAGAATGACCATCGATGACTACATCACCAACTGCCATATCACCCATTGGTGACAGATAATACTGAGCGCCGTCTATCGTCTGCCAGCCCGTCTGCATGATGCCGTTCGCCGGATTTAGATAATACCATTTAGAACCGTCAGCCCGCCAGCCAGTCAGCATTTTACCGCTCGTATAATCCAAATAATACCATGACTTAGAACTGTCCTGAATCCAGCCCTTAGCCATTAAACCATTCTCTTTGAAATAATACCAAGTATCGCCGACCTTTTTCCAGCCCTTAACCAAGGCACTATTTTCCACATAAACCCATTCAGTATCAAACTGCTGCCAGCCAGGCTGATTCAGATTCGCATTAATTGCTGTACCGCTTGTCAGCTTGCCGCTGAAACGGCTGACTGTACCGCTGAAGTTCTCATCAAAATTAATTGTTATCGAAGCGGCAGAGGTTGTAACCAAATCATTTTCATAGCTGAAGGACGCGTTCGCATCCGCATCGCTTAAATCAATACTCTTGCCCTTCGCATCCTTTAATGGATTTGCAAATGAGTTATTCTTTAATTCAACAGCAATCAGCTGATTGATAATTTCAATACTTGTGACCGGCAGTGTTTCAAATGCAGAAACATCACTCACCTTACCGCCGTCAATAATTAAAGTAGTCAAACTCTTCAATTTCTTTAATGACGGTAATTCATCACCGCTGCTGATGAAATCACTCTTGATCGTCAGCTTATGCAGTGAAGTGCATTTACTGATAAAATCAAGCTCAGCGCTCTTTTTAACAGTAACACTTAAATCACTTAAGCGTCCAAGCTCACTTAATTCGCTCATATCCGCATCAGCCTGTACTTGATTCATCACTAAAGTAGTCAGCTTGTTTAACGCGCTGATGCCCTTAAAAGATGCAACAGCATCATCAATAGTCAGAGCCGTAATTGTCTGCGCTTCTTTCTCAGTGACTGGCTGATCCGCCAAACGTGTACTGCCCAGCGCTTTATTAACAGCCTTTAATAAATTACTGTCACTGAAACTAATCTCTTTATCTGAACCGGAAGGAATCGTTGAACCGCTTCCCTCGTTAACGATTTCTAAATCACTCTTTAAGATATATCCATAATTATTACTGAAATCATAAGGCTCATACCAAAGACTTTCATCATGCTTCATAACATTGCGGTTTTTATCTAAATGGAAATCAAGCAGTACCTTATAGAACTTGCCTTCTTCTCCTAGTACGACATAAGAAAGGTTGCTGACACTGGCAACTGAACCGATCGAAGCTGATGTCGTTGATGCTTCCTTACGGATCGGCATACGCTCAGCCGTTGGATGAATGGCAATTGTTTCACTGCCGTAATCTTTTAAGCCGCTGTATTTATCCAATTTATAATAGTAACTGGCTGCCTTTTCTCCCCAATATGGATCAGAAGCATAGGTTACATTCAGCCCGCTGTTCTTATCACCGACATGGCCGCCGTTATACCGGCTGTCATAATAATCCAAGAAACCCCAGTTCAGATGCATACTGGCAAAGGTTTCAATGCATTTTTCAATAGAAGCATATTTTTTCGCGTCGGTTGGCGAAGCATCAAAAGCACCCAAACCAAACAAATTATTGCGGTCAACCGCATATTCGCTGCGGCCGCTTGCACTTTCATTTAAAGCAATCGCAAAAATTAATGCCGCATTAGTACCATAAACATCTTCCACATCAAGGAAAGCTTGTCCGGATTCAACCAGCATCGACTCCTTTGAACCCATGCTCTTATAGCTTGAAGGAATTGATGTATAGCCCAAACTCTTGCGCACATAATCATTGATATCATCAGCGCTCAGATTCGTCTTGCTGTGAACCGGCAGATACTGATAATAATTATAATAAGGATCATCCGTATTAACCGCATGCTTAAAGGTATCATTGCGGTAATCCTCAATCATATCCTCATAATCGGTATAGAAATAATTACCGTCATAGCTGTAATAATTTGTACCGCTTTTCAGATAAGAAGGCTTAGGCCCCATTACCTGTGTTGACATATATTTCTTAATTGTAGGATCACCGCTGATTTGATGATATATTTCACCGCTGCTGTTAACCCCGTAATAAGAAGGATATTTAGCCTCACTGATACTTAACGGTGTTAAACCGCTGTTTTTAGATACCCAGCCAGTCACACCGGCAATCTTTATCTTATAAGCAGAAGCGGTTTCTTCAATCAACGCCATATCGCCGCCATAGCTGCCTGACATATTAATGTAGCTTAAAACAGTACCCGTACAGCTGGCATCCTTATATATATTTAATGTTCCGCTGCCATGCAATTGTATCGCTACCTCATCAGGTGAAGAAGCGGCCTTGATCGGCAGCCCTTGACCTGCCGTATTGACACACAAAGCAAAAGCCAGCAATCCTGTTAGTATTTTTTTAATCATCGTGCATCCTCCATAACGGTTTTATTGTAACAAATATCGACCTTAATGTATAGAATTTACGATGGGTTTAAGGAAAAGGAGATCAATTTCAGTGATGTTTTAAGCATAATAAACCTTTTTTACTAAAAATCGGAATTTTTTTCTTCACTTTTACTTGCTTTTATAAAAATTAAATGATATAGTAATTAGGCAAGTCATGTACAAGTAAGCTGAAAGGGGGTTACGGTATGTCAAAAGTTTGTGCAATTACTGGTAAAGGTCCTTTATCTGGAAACAAGCGTTCTCACTCATTACGTGCTACACGTCGTAAATGGAATGTGAACTTACAAAAAGTCAATGTCATGGTAGATGGTAAACCTCAAAAGATCCGTATATCCGCTCGTGCATTGAGAACATTAAAAAAACAAGGAATATAAGACAGGGCAACCTGTTTTTTTTCTATTCACGGAGGTATTTATGATACAGGATGAAGTAATGAAAATCAAGTCAGAATTACCGGCTGATGTATGCCTGATGGCAGTCAGCAAGACCCGCAGCCGCGCTGAAGTAGAAGCAGCATGGCAGGCAGGGATTCATGTATTTGGTGAAAATAGGGTTCAGGAGCTGAAAGAAAAGGCGCATGAAAATGATCCTTTTGAATGGCATATGATCGGTCATCTGCAAACTAATAAAGTAAAGGATGCCGTGCGGCTGACTTCCCTGATCCATTCCGTTGATTCTTTGCATCTGTTAGCTGCCATCGATAAGGAAGCGGCAAAGCAGAATAAATGCATGCCGGTGTTGCTGCAGATCAATTTCGCCAATGAAGAAACTAAATCCGGCTTTACGGTGGAAGAAGCGCCGTTAGCCTTAGAATTAGCCCAGCGCTTTGCGAATATCAAGGTTAAAGGCATTATGACGATTGGCGCGCATAGTGAGGATGAGGCGCTGATCCGCAAGAGCTTTCAGCAGGCCCATGATTTCTATACCGCCTATCAAAAGAAATATCAGCTGGATACTTTATCAATGGGCATGAGCAATGATTATCCGCTGGCTCTTGAATATGGGACAACGTTAATCCGTGTCGGTTCTAAGATTTTTGGTGAACGTCAATATAATCAATAAGACAGCTGCGGCTGTTTTTATTTTACGCTTACGTGACATCGTGGTAAACTAGGTACAAGGTACTTATTAGGAGATGATGATATGCGGACAGCACAAATCAAATTATTAAGCGCCATGGCCTTGTGGGGTACAATGTCGCTGTTTGTAAAGAATATCAATCTGACATCGGCTGAAATAGCGTTATACCGAGCAATCATCGCGGTGGTGACACTGGTTTTGCTGCGTGTGCTTCTGCATCAGAAAATTGACTGGCAGGCATGCCGAAAAGACTGGCTGGGACTGTTGATATCCGGTTCTGCTTTAGGGCTTAACTGGACGATGCTGTTCAGCGCTTATCAATATGTATCCGTCTCTGTCGCAACGCTTTGCTACTACTTCGCGCCAACGCTGATTATTTTGTTCAGTGCCCTCCTTTTTCATGAAGTGATGAACCGCCGGCAATGGCTTTGTTTTATTGTCTCCACACTGGGGCTGATTCTGATTATCAATGTCAGTCATTTAGATCAGCAGCCGGCGTTGCTTAAGGGTATTTTCTTTGGCTTGAGCGCCGCGGTTTTCTATGCCATTATCATGCTGGCAAATAAAACGATTCATCATACCAGCGGTTTGGAACGCACCCTAATTCAGTTAAGTATATCCATCGTATTTCTGCTGCCCTATTGTTTATTTAACGGCATCAGCATTCAATCAATAACGCTTCCCAGCCTGCTGAATCTATTCATTCTCGGTATTATCTATACCGCTTTTGCTTATTTCCTGTTCTTTTCCGCAATCAAAGAATTACCGGGACAAAAAGCCGCGCTTTTGACCTATATCGACCCGCTGACGGCGATTCTCACTTCAGCGCTGATTCTTCATGAGGCCATTGTGCCGATTCAGCTCTTCGGCGGTTTATTAATCATTTGCGCAGCGCTGATCAGTGAATTAACACCGAAAGGCAAAATCAAAGCTGACGAAGCATCGATACATAAACAGAATGCGCATTAGGACGCTCTTCTTTCATTTTCACAAATTTATTCTTGAGCCAAAAGGCCTCGCTTTGCGGATTGCCCCGATCAATCGCAAGCTGGCATTTTTCAAAGCCCATTGATTTTAAAAAGTTAAGACAGTCTTCAATTATCTTAGAACCAATATTTTTTCCCTGAGCCTTCTTATCAACCATAAAAAAGCCGATATAAGCCGTCTTTGCCTGCGGATAATCCAGAATCAAATCCATCACCGCAATCAGCTGCTGATCAAAAAAGCCAAGATAATATTTATCCTCAAGCTGTTTATTCGGCGGCAGGGCCTGCATATCCTCAGCAATACTGGCAGTAGTCACAAAGGGCGGATGATATTTATAAAAGAGTTCATTCTTGTGGCACAGCTCATAAATCATGCCTATATCATCAACCGTTAATTTTCTGACATCATAGATTGTCGAACAATTTGTAATTTCCATCTTTTTTTCTCCTTGCAAACAGCATTATCGTTATGTTGAAATATTAAGATAAATTGTATTTAATGTCAAACCAGTTTTTAATTTAAGAAATAATTAGTAAAACAATTTATAACTTATCTTTCGATTTGCTAACTATTAAGCAAATGTTATAATTGGATCATCCAAGATGCCGCATTTTATATTTATTAACCTGATAAAGGAGTGATTGTGATGAAAGCACACATGCTTATTTTAACTGCCTTCTTATTTTTAACCGGCTGTACCTTGAATAATCCCAATATTATTGAAAAGCCCTCTAATCAAATACCGGAAATAAATCAGAATACTGAAAACCCTATTGATGAAACGATTAGTGCAGCTGATGAAGAAATTTTTAATTATGAAATATATGATAAAGTATACATATTTGATGATTACCTGCGAAATGAATATACTGATGTTCAAACCATTGTTTTTCTTGCGGAAGAGTTAGCATTTTTAAATGATATTTTACAAAGTGAAGTTAATGCAATTATTCAAGAAAATGATTTGAATATGTTAAAAGATGATTGGAGTGTATTTACAGCCCGCAAGGTTGAACTCTACGATACAGGTGATATTTTG